>VFQQ010001503.1_pt1 | contig 31888 bp, 51 predicted proteins | sample 3512341 | NCBI WGS metagenome assembly VFQQ01 (sample SAMN10412373, study PRJNA504923) | tailings metagenome | isolation source: Relicate 2 Philex TSF1 revegetated site | place: Philippines: Tuba, Benguet | collected 2017-08-29
AGCAACACCGCACAGACCACCACTTCTGCCGCCTGCATTCTTGCACAATCTGTCACCGTGCTTGTGTTCCGTGCTTGGTCTGTCTCAACGTGCGGTTGCAGCTTGACGGCGCGCTGCCGTGCCTTCTTGCTGCCCGCAGGTGGGCTGGACGGCGTGCTGTTCTCAAACAGCCTGTATTTTGAGCGTGCGCTCGGCTGGCGCACCATGCTTTTCGAGGCCTGCCCCGGTGCGCCGGACGCTGCAGCCTTCAAAATTCCATGCCTCGCGCTGCACTCCCGGCCGCTGGAAACTCAGCAACCATGTCCTGGCCCGCCGGCGAGATCCCACCCCCTGTTTCCTTCCTTATCCTTCGTAACCAACAGGCCAGTACAGAGCGCTGGAAAGCAACCGCCCCAACTCCATTCGCGCGCATGCCGCTGTGTGCGACGATTTCCGCACTGTGCACTGGCACAGCGCGGGTGCAGTGGGCGGCATTTATGGTGCGCCGCAGGGTGATGATAGTGACTGTGTTGCCGGTGGGCAGCCGGAGTTATGGCTGGCGCTAGCACCGATGCCCTCGCCTCAACCTCCCCTCTTGACTGTGTGCTGAATGCTGCTGGCAGCCATGGCCCTCTGGTTGTACTGCGTGCATGCCCATTGTCATGTTTTTCCAACCACCTGCTCCAGAGTTCATGGCCCCCGAGTTCATAAAGGAGTTCCACCCGGGGCTGCGGGCAGAAGGGCTACCTACCGTGCCATGCGTACCCCTCATGTTCCTGTTGGACAAGTGAGCAGTGTGCTGAATCGCTGGTTACAAATCAGCAGTGGCCTGGCAGGGCTTTCTGTGGGTTGCGGCGCGCATGCGTGCCGCAGCCGATCACGGTCTCTCTTTGCCAAGTGCAGGTTTGGCGTGGATACGATTGACCTGTGGACGCTTGACGTGGAGGGCGGCGAACTGTCGGTGCTCGAGACAGTGGATTTTGAGCGCCTGCGCGTGGGCGTGCTGGTGGTGGAGACCGACGGTGCGCTGCTTGCTGGATCAGGGAGCTGATGCGTGCGTGGTCTGCGGCGGGTGCGGAGGCGGCGGCGATATCAGCCTGGTTCTGCAGCCGATGCTGGAAGCTACCACCCACTTCGCCATGCGCTGCCCGCAGGGAAGAACAAGACCAAGGATGTTGCCATCACGAGTCTGCTGCAGTCGGTGGGCTTTGAGACAGTTCCCAAGGTGAGTTAGGATGGGGAGCGCCTTGGGGTGCACAGGCTGCACGTCTTCAATATCCCTGCAGCTTTGCTGCCTGAACTGGCTGGCTGATCATGGGGCCCTCACCATGCCCCTCCCGCAGGGCCCAGTCTTCAACGAGATGCAGAAAATGAATACGTGAGCTGCAACTTGCCAGCCGCTGTCGCTCTGGTGCTCATTTCTGGCAGCTGCTGCTGAACTGCTTGCTGAAGCACTATTGCCATTTTAACCCTCTACCCCTGTCCCCACCTCATTCCTACAACAGTGTTTTTATCAACAAAGAGTACAAGCACTTCCTGCGGCACAATTCCACCATCACCGTCGTCCAAACATGACAGTGCTGCCGGCCCGCCTAATGGTACTCTGCTTTTCGAAATGTTGTGTGCGCACCTGTAATATGTCGATCATCGCCGGAACTAGCGTCGGGCAATGTGGAAGGCGGCAGTCGCAGATATGTATGCTGCGCCGAGACGCCAGGCGAATGAATGCAGCGCGCCGGCCGCAAGCATCACCTTCAGCCTTTATATGACACAGTAAGAATGCAGTGCAGCTGCACTTGTGTATGCTAAACAGGAGCAGCAGGGCAGGGGCCAGCAGCCGGTGTCCACCTTGCGATGCATACCGCCGCTGCCACCACTCCGCCGGCCGGCACACTGGATGCCCATGCAGTTCTCTCTTAACATCCACGTACGTCTTCCCTCCTCTCTTACTGTCTTTGGCCTGCACATTAGGGAGCGCGGTCAAACGAGACTGGAGAAGGCGCACCGGCCTTGGACCCGCCTTGGCCGCTTCAGTGCGACGCTGTGACTCATCTGCATTGCCTGGTGGGGGGCGCGCACCACTGAGGGCCGAACGTTGCCGCTCCCTCGCCACCCACCCTTCGCAGCCAGGTCTCCGCTGTCGGCGCGATGCAGCCTTACCAACAGCAGCATGCGGCAGGCGGCGCGGTCTACGCCTCCACCTACCCGCCGCCGCCGCCTGCGCCGCCGCTGCCGCTGGACAGCTACGGCCAGGCGCCGCTCCGGCTGGCACGGTTCCCAGGCGACGCACTCCACGGCCCTGTTGGACCTCCACCACCACCAGGCTACATGCTGCCTGGACCCAGGCCACCATACATGGCTGGTGGCGCACCCCTGCAGCCCTTTCAGCCCATGATGTTGGCACCGCCGCGCCCGCCGGTGGGCTGCATGCCGCCGCCGGGCTTCCCACACCCGCAGGCACCCTACCCCCAGCTGCCCATGGGCCAGCAGCTGGCGGCCAACGGGCTGCGGTCCGGCACAATCACTCCCAAGGCGGCACCAGGCTCAGGGGCGACCACGCCCCTGCACCCCATGCAGCGCACGCTCAGCGCCAGCCAGATGTTGGCGGCACCGCTGCCGCTGCCGGCATACCCTCAGCAGCTGGGCATGCCATACATGGTGGCGCCACCGCCGGGCGTGGTGCTGCCAGAGTCACTGTCGCCAGGGTCCCCAGGAGGCCTGCGGCCAGCAGCTGCAGCTGGAAGTGTGGCGGGCAGCCGAGTGCAGTCCGCAGCATATGCTGCACATGCCCGAGCTGGCTTGTTTGGTGGCCCTGCTGGCCCCATGGAGCCGCTGCAGCGGTCTGGCCTGCAGCGTGCAGGCTCCGCAGGCAGCACCAGCGGAAGCCTGCGCAGCTCGCTGGAGCTGGGCAGCCTGGGTGGTGCTAGTGGCGCAGCGCCCTTCCAGCCGTCTCGAGCGCCTTCTCTTGCAGGCAGCAGAGTTGGGTCGGCTGCCAGGAAGGGCAGCACTGCCCCTGCGCCACCGCCCGAGCTGGACGAGTTTGACAACATCAAGGTGGGCGGAGAGTCTGTGACGTGGTGCATGTCATGCATGTGGCATCGGCATGTCGCAGCCGGCACGGCAGATTTGCATATTGAAAGCCCACCAGCTGATCGCAGGTGGCGGTGCGGGTGCGCCCACCAAATGCCCAGGAGCTGGCGCGGGGCGACGCGCAGGCCCTGTTTGTCAACCAGGACGACTTCCGGCAGGTGCGTCTCATTGGCTGCTGCAGCTTGTTGGGTCTGCTCAGTTGTTGCGCCTGCTTGCTCCAGCTAGTCAGCAGCACCTCTCATTCACTCGCACTAATGAGCCCTTTGCCACTTGCTGCCTGCAGATTCAGCTTGCCGTGCCAGCAGGCTACTCGCGCAACGGCGTGCCCATCACCCGCAACTTCACCTTCCACGCCTGCCTGGGCCCCACCTCGCGGCAGCAGGTGTGCAGCAGGCTGGGTTGCCTTGGCTGGCCCCGTGAGGGTTTGTGCTTTGCAATGGCTCAGTTGGCCTGCCCCACTGCCTCCTGCAGGATGTGCTACGTTTGTGCGGCATCACCCAGCTGCTGGATGCCTCGCTGGATGGCTACAACTCCACAGTACTAGCGTATGGCCAGACAGGCAGCGGAAAGACGTTCACAATGGCAGGTCAGCACCTGCTGCGATCGCAAACCTGTGCCGCTGCACTGCTGTAGGCTGCTCACGCTTGTCTCCTCGCCCTATTCAACTGCAGGGCGGGAGGATGCGCTCCTGGCTGAAGGCTACATGGGCGACAGCGACGACGGCATCGTGGCACGATCGCTGGATTACCTGTTCAAGCAGGCGGCACATCGTTCCAGCAGCGATGGCTGCCGCTATTCACTGCGCGTTTCATTTGCCGAGATTTACAACGAGCAGATCTACGATCTCATCCGCTTCGACAAGAAGCCGCTGCAGGTACAAAGGTTTTGGCAACGTGGCTGAGGGTAGGGCCTGCCATATGTCATGTGCACCGCCCATAACTGCACATTGCATGTGATTTTCATAACCTCCTGTTGGCAGGTACGGTGGGATGCCACCGCCGGCTTCCACGTGCCCGAGCTGCTGAAGAAGGAGTGCACATCGCTTGAAGAGGCGCTGCAGGTGCGTGCAGGCTGTCGTTGATTGGTGTGGACAGTACTGGCTTGCCTCAGCAGACCACCACCTCTTTGCTCGTAGATGATTGTTGGCTCAGTGCACACAGTGAACACAGCAAGCCTGCGAACGTGACCCATCGCACTGTTGCAGGTACTGTCGATGGCTGTGCGGCACCGGCGCGTGGGCAGCCATGAACTGAATATGGAGTCCAGCCGCAGCCACTCCATCTTCAAAGGTGGGCTGGACCTCAGCAAGAGGTTTGTGAAATTGTTTTCAGACCCTCCTTGCACTGCATGCACTGGCTATGTTACATGCTGCCTTGCCGTATGGCTGGTGCCGCCAGCAAGCAGTCATGTGTACTCCCTTTGCCCTCGTGCAGCGTTCATTGACTGCACCCCAACCCGTGCTGACGACCATGAATTTGGCATGACGCGCTATGGCAAGGTGTGACGAGAATAGAAGCAATGCTCCTGGTCACTGCGCATGGCGTCTGAAGCCACATGCCCTGGCAGCTGTTTGGAAGACTAGTGTTGCACTGCTCGTGCCGCAGGTGTCGTTTGTGGACCTGGCTGGCTCGGAGAGGCTGCGGGACAGCAAGTCGGCCGGGGAGACGCTCAAGGAGACCACCAACATCAACCGCTCGCTATTCATGCTGGGCAAGGTCATCGCTGCACTGGCGGATGGCGCGCAGGTGTGGAACGCTGCTGGGTTCCGTGCCCCATGGCAATCGAGGGAACTGAGCTGCAACTCAGCTGTTGAAATGGCAGCTTGGCAAGCAGTTTGTGTTCCCGTACAGCAGACTGGCAACTGCGGCCAATCACATCACCTCCGTGCCTGCAGGGCGCACGTGTGCCCTACCGTGAGTCCAAGCTCACCAAGCTGCTGATGAACAGCCTAGGCGGCTCCTCGCTGTCCCTGCTCATTGCCTGCTGCTCGCCATCAGCGACCCACTTTGAGGAGACGCTGAGCACGCTGTCCTATGCCTCGCGCGCCAAGAACATCAGGAACCAGCCGGCCGTACAGGTGTGGTTATGCAATGGTTATAAAAGCCGTGAAGGTCGGTGGGCAGCCAGAGCACGGATTCCACAGGTGGATGGCCATTGTCAACTGCTCAGTGTCTCCTTTACTCGCCGCAGGTGGACCCCAAGCAGGCGGCGCTGGCGGCCTTGAAGCGGGAGGTGAAGCTGCTGCGCAGTGAGAATGCTGTGTTGCGGGACACAGTAGAGCAGCTGCTGCAGGAGCAGCGAGCCACTGGCGGTGCTGCCGCATCAGCAGGACTGGTGCCCAGCCAGAGCCAGCCGCCTGGGACACCCAGCACAGCCACCTATGCCATGTTGCCACCAGGGAGCGCTACTCTTGGTGCATTAGGCACTGCACAGGGGAGCAGTGCAGCCACTGCCGGCAGCAGGCCGGCCACTGGGCCCGGATCCTCTGCTGCCGCCGCCACCTCCTCAGCAGCCGGCCCTGCCCCGAGCTTGGAGGAACTCATGCGCCGCCTGCTGGACACACAGCGCATGCTGGTGCAGTTCAGCAGGGAGAATGATAGGCTGGCCAGCGAGAACGGGCGGCTCAGGGCGGGCAAAACGCTTGTGGCTAACGATTATGCAGGTGCGCATGAGTGGTGCTGGGATTGTTCCCAGCCGTGCAGCAAGAATGAATGCTTTTGAGGGGCTATCGCATGCTTCTGGATATCCTCTTTTGCGCATGTTTGAATTACATCCTGCCATGCTCGCTGCCTGCCTTTCCTCGTTCCTGCAGGCGCACTGGAAGAAGTGGACTGGCTCAAACTCAAACTGGAGACACTGGAGGCTGCTCTTTTGTCTGGCTCGCTGGACAGCGGCCTGCTGGCTGCGCTGGACGGTGGCGGCAGCATGAGCCGGGCCGAGGTGCTGGAGGCCGCTCGTGCCGCTGTACAGAGCGCAGTGCTGCTATCATCAGGCGGGGCGCCGCAGCAGGGCCTGCCTGAGGACGGCCCACAGCAGGGGGAAGTGGCTGGCTTGCTAAGCTTGGAGCCACTGGCCAGCCAGCTGGCGTCTGCAGCACAGGCGGCCAGTGCTGCTGCCGAGGCGGCTGTTGGTGGGCAGGTGGTGGGCTTGCATGAAGCCGGTGAAATTGCTGTCGAGCAGCTGGGCAGCGGTAGGGCAAGCACGCAGCTGGAGGCAGCCATGCCAGCTGAGATGCAGCAACCCACCGTCCTGACCAAGCTGCCACTGATTGAGCGGCTGCTCATCAGCGAGGCACTGGAGGCGCCGGCCGCCTGTGCTCCAGAGCCATGCGAGCCTTTTGCTGTGACTGCTGCACCAGCAGCCGGTGTTACTGCCACTGTCTCGCTGGTGGTGTCGGCTGTGGGCAGTAAGTCCAGTGAGGCAGGGCAGCCAGGAGGTTTGGTGGGATACGGGGGGCAAGTTCCAGCTCTGGATGGGCATTGATCAAGAATTACATGTAGCGTCACAGATACCGGACTTGCGTCTAAATTTTCGCATGCAAATGTGTACCAATGTAAAGCGCTGTGCCATACAGTCATGGGAAGTAAGTGGCGATGGTGGGAGTTTACAAGGGCAAGTGAGGCTTGCTAACTAACTGTTGGGTGAGGAGACCGCGCTTCAGCTGCTGCTGCTGCTGCTGTTGCTGTCGTGAATCAAGTCATCAAACCCAGCTGCTAATCTGTGGTAGCCTGGGAGGGACTGCTGGTCATCCTGCTGCTAATGTCGTTGCTGGGTTGTGCCAACACCATTGCTGGTGCTGCCTCACTGCTGCTATACTGTCGCTGCTGATGGTGCCATACTAATCTCACCAGATGTCCTGTCCATGCCCGCATTAGTGCAGCCTGCACTCTGCGGCGGCGCAGTATGACTGGAAGCCGCCGTCGGGAGTGAGGCCGGGGATGTCAAGGGTGCAGAGAGTGGGGCCGGCCCACGATTCCTCGCACTCAAACGCCGCCTTGGCCTTGAGGTCACGCAGCAGGAAGCTGCACAACGGTGTGGTGGCAGGAAGGGTGTGCACTTTGGGCACAGCTGCTCCAACAAGTCGACCAGCAGTCAGCATGAGGCGAGCTCGCCGCATGTATGCCTCTGCATCTCAGCGCTGCTCACCTCAAGGAAACGCCATCGACTGTTGGGCATGTCTCGTCACAGTCGCACATGGAGGCGCCCTCGCAGCTCACAGCTGCTAGCAGGAGGGGCGCAGCTGACTGATTGGAAACACCAGGCATAGCTAGCATGCCCCCATGCATCGGCAACCCTGCACTGTCACCACCCTCCCGGCCAGCAACTCACAGCTGTCCTTGAACTGGCAAGAGAGCGCGCTGCAGGTGATTGGGTAGCCGCTGCACATTGAGCATGAGAAATGGTGCACGTCATTAGACTGCAGGGGGGTTGTTGTGCACTCCATTGCTGTCAACTTGCACGAGGACGCGCATGCAGACCAAGCTGCACTGAGCATGCAATGCAGCACAGCCCACCTCATCGCAAAGTGGAAGTCGCACTTCTCGACCTCAACTGCAAACAGGGGCGAGGCAGACACTCGCAAGCTGAACTGCCATCAACGGCAGATAGTGAGGTGCAGCGCAGCCTGTTAAGACAAATGCAGGCTTCATGGCAGCGCAGCAGCGCAAATCGTTCCCCAGGCGCACCTGCACAGTCCACCCAGACGCGGCTGATGCTGTTCTGGAAGGGTGTGCCAGCTGTGTTGCATGCGAAGCTCTTCTTCTTGGTCTCTGCGGTCATAATTGGGCAGGGAATATTGCAGCGGTGGCCTGCACGTCGCTGCCGCAGCAAAGCCGAGCTTGACAAACGCGGTGCTCCATAATGTATGAGCTTTCGCAAACTGCCTACCTGGCATGAACACGGTGGTGTTGAAGCACCAGGCCGTGTCCACCTTGGTCATTGCCACGCATGCCGCATCGGTCAAACACTGCAGCAGGGGTGGTGATAGTATGGATTGGAGCACACAAGGGGAGGCAGAACAACATGTGCACTTTTGCATGGAATTGGGTGTCAGCTGCCACAATCAGCAACAAGAAGACCGCGAACCAGCATTCCCAACCTACAGTTTGGCAGAAACCGGTGCCAACGACATAACAGGCAGAAAGAAGGAGGAACAGGGGAGCCACCCACCGTGTTGCAGCCTGCGCCAATCAGGCCGGGGCCGCAGCGGGGGGCGGGCGCTGCGCTGACGGCGAGTGCAAAGGTGGCGAGGAGGGCAGCAAGCAGCAGCCGCTGCTGGGTCATCTGCAGGAGGGGCAATTCGCAGCTAGTGCTGAGGTGAGCTAAACTTGGGGCAGCGCTGACCCCAGGGCAGCGAGATTGAGGCTGAGCGGAGGGCTAGCGGCGAGCGGCCGGCAACGGGCAGCCTCTCGGGCTGCGGTAGAGAGAGAGAGAGAGAGAGCGTCACCGCGCCTGCTGGCAAAGCAACATTGCGAGACAGCGCCTGCAATCCCAGGAAGCAGGCTGTCACTGTCGCTGGGAGGGGTCGGGCCTCCTGGGGTTGTTGGCACGCCCACGCCCCGCCTGATCCAGCAACACACGCGCTTGCTCGACCCATAGCGACCAGACAGCCCCGAAGCTCTGCGGGACTGCAACAATCACCATCCCGCGCACCCAACCGCCGCCACGGTGCTCGCACCTGCGTTGGGCGCGTTGAATCTATCGGGCTATCAGGTGGATGTGGAATTGAGGTTGCCTGGCCGGCGAAAATGCTCGGGCCAGCCCGCGGCCACGCTGTGGCGCCGCGGCCATGGCGCGCCGCCAGGTCCTGCCGCGGCAGTTCAGCTCCTCAATACGAGCAGCTGTTCTTGCAGCCGTTAATGCGTGGTCCAATTCTACGCGGTAACATGTCATTTGACTGATCCCCGTTTCCAGTGGCTGTGTTCAGCTGCCCAGCACGTTAGGAGCCTGCCCCGGCTGCTGGGTCTCAACTCGTGTAACCAACCTGCACGACCACTGGTACAGCCAGGGCTAAGATCCACGGCACCCCGGCAGTGTACCTTCAGCCTGACAGTCGATGGATGCACCACGACCACAATTTGAAACATAGAGGCCTGTTTCTGGCAGTATGTGTGTTATGCCTGCTGCTGAGTCCCATGTTTACACAACAGCTGTGCAATGAACATTCCCTGCCAGGGCAGTGCATTCTTAGGACTGGCTGCAAGGCTGCAGCCTGTCCATGTAGATGTTGATCACAGTCCCAGGGCCAAACATCGACTTCGCCAAGCTGGAGTAATCCTTGGGCAGCAGCTTAGGCCCATTGAACTTGGACGTGTGAACAGCATACCCGAGGTCGTTGTACTGGAAATGGGGAGCACGATTCCGCAGTGTGGATCAAAATCAATGTCTGCTGCCATTGTCAAATGCAGTAATCAAAGGTCATCCTGTGGAACGCATACCCATCGCTCAACTCACCATGTGCAGGATGCTTTGCACGGTCTCTGGCGATGCCGCACCATTGTAGTTGTTGACCTGACAGGAAGATCAGGCAGCAGAGGTGGTGAGGACAACATTGTTGGCACATGCTATTAACACAGTGCTCGATCAAGCTGCCATAACTGTCAACCACTCCTGAGCAATGCAGTATGCTGAGGGCCACCATACCTCAGCCATGATGTAACGTGGCCGAACACGGCTCATGAAGGCGCGCCCGCCAGCGAATATCTGAGGTTCAAAGCCCTCCACATCAATCTTGATAACCTGCGCAACTAATGAGAGGCATCAGTCAGCTATGCCAGCAGGTCAGCAGCACACGTGTGCTCATTTGTTGCAAGGTCAGCAGTGCCAGCGGCATTGTGCCCGCATTGTACCATTACGCTGAACTACACGTCGCAAGAAAATGGCTCGCACCTCTACTCGGCCAGCAAGCACCTCCATGGCACTGCTGAACACGCTGTCCAGGGTTGCCAACTCAAACTCCCCAACCAGTGCATAGTTGACGTCATGTTGGTGCCTGCAGAAGCAGTGAGGTGAGAGACTCTTGCGGACGACCTGGACACATGGCAGATGGCTGGCAACAAAGCTGAGCGGTCTTGTACAAGACAAGCACCAAAAGCACTGATAGAAGCGCATGCGGCTGGCCAGCTGCAAATGCTCTTGTTTTGCCACCCTGTTCGTTCCTTCTCATGCAGCATCTCAGACTGGTACTCGCATGCCCTCCTCAGCCCCACTTACGCTTCAAATACCGCCCCTTCGCAGACTAGCACGCCGTCGCCAACATCTTTCTTGTCAGCATACATCTGACACTTGCGCGGCTTGTCGCTCATACCCTGAAATCAAGGAGGTGTGGGGAGGGGCCCACTCAGCGGCACAGTCGCAGCAGTGAATTCCAGTGCTCGGGTGTCAGAGCGGGCATGAGCCAATCAGCATGCAAGCTGCGCGACACCACCTTGGGCACAATTGTGATTTGCGGCGCCAGCTGTGGAGTTTCACAAAGTGTGCGACGAAATCCGCCTAGGTTTGAGGCCATGGGCTCTACAGAAATCACGGAGAACCCCATTGCAGCCGCTTGCAAGGAGTACCAGCCAAGGTTTGCACCAATGTCAAGTAGCAGTGGGCCACGGGAGTCTGCTGCATTTGCCTGCACGCCGGGATGTGCAGAGGGGTTGGTTGACAGGGCAGGGCGTCTCACCAGTGCATGCAACACTTGCAATGCTGCATCTGCACTGCTGGTTCTGCCTGCATGCGCAACCTTCTTGTTCTTACTTACCTGCTTCCGTTCCTGTAACAGATGCAAAACACCGTTCGTGTCGTCAGGCTCCCACACGCCGCTTTGCATCAACGCATCGCTGACAATGTCGTTGACTTTGTGCACCCACATTGGGAATGTGAATGATCGGTTGCCCACCGAGTGCACAACTGGCACGCGTGTGTATGTGTCGTTGTGTGGCATGCCCCCAGGGTTGGGCTTGCCGGCAAAGAACTCCTTGCAAAAGCGTTCCTGCTCCTGCTTGTGCTGCCGCACAAGGGCATCCAACTGCGCTGCAGCCGCGTGCTCATTTGCGGGCGGTGTGCCAGCTGAGGTCTGTTGGGCGGTGTAGCGGGCAATGCAATGTGAGAAGCCTGCACAAATCAAGCGTCATTAACTTCGTTTGTACACAAACCAACCTGATGCGCAAACTGCAGCCCAACGCACCGTGACAGGGTTATCAATGTGGCACAAGGGTTTGTCATCCAGCAGCATGATGCTCGACTTCGTAGATTTGACAGCACTGCAGCCGATTGATGATGGGGTTGAGCAGTCTCGTGGGAGAAAGCATGGGAGGACATGATGCATGGGATGGAAGTTGCGTTGTGCTGTGTCATGCTGAGCTCCGGCATACAAACCCTCCCCCTCCCACCTTGCCCCTCCAGCAGCAGCAGCGTGCGGTTTACTCTTGCTGCGCCGAACCTGCCCGCCCCTCCCATCTTGGCCCTCCAGGCTGTGTCCACCAGGCATGATTATCATGCACCCTAGTTGTGCATAAAAGTGGTGCACTTTTCGCGCACCCTGGGAAACGGCTCGCCACAGTTGCATCGTGCTTCAAGTTATCGACTGTCTGCTGCAGCTTTCCAAGTTCGGCCCGTAGTACCTTGCCCTCAGCCATTATGCCAGGCAATGCCACGTCCTGAGACAAAAAGGATGCAGCTGTCACTAAGCTGTACATGTTGCATGGGCAGACGCAGCTTAGTTTGTATCCTGCAACCTAAAGGTGAAGGTTTGCTCAACTTGCCTGAACCTCCAGCACCGCCAGTCGCAGCTTGGCAAGCTCGCCATGAAGGGATGTAAGCTGAGCGCTGGTGTTACTGCTTAGCAGGTCTCCCCGCAATATGGCGCCAGCAGACTCCTGCAAGCATAGCGCATATAATGCGGCATAAACAAGTGCATTGCAGGCGTGCACACCACATGCGGACATGCAACACCAGATGTGCATGGCTGCAAACTCACCCGCTTCTGCGCTGAGTAAAGCCACATGAACATCACTGCAAGCACGCCAGCCAGAACATAAGTTGCCCAACTCCGTTTGGCATTGGGAACATGTGTTCTAAAGCGGCCATCAGGATTGGCCATTGCCGCCACGCTGCAAGCATAAGGGGGGCCGCACGGGGTGAGAAACTTCTCAAATCAGCCAGAGCTTGCCGCACCAGTCGGACGAGTGCGGCAGGGGAGAGGGGCTGGGCTTGCCATGGCCCTGATTGGCCGTCCCCACAAAACCGCAAGCAATCCACGGCAGTGACCAGCGGCCAACACAGGTCAAGAGCGGCCCGCAACCCACGACGAACACCGGGCGACCCTGAGGGCTACTAGCGCGCTACCGGGGTGTTTCAAAGGTGTTAATGGGTCGACTGATACTCAAGCTTTCAGAACTCTCGGTGTACCCGCTCGCCTGGGTGCACGCGCACTCTCAGCTCGAGCTCTCGCCGTCTGGTGCTCCTCCTGCGATTTCTTTGTCGGGATGTTACCACCACATGGAGGAACACGACGGAGCGCGCGTTTTCGCGCATGGACAGGTGGAGCCCCTGCATGGGGGCCGGAATGGCAGACCGGAAGCGTGAACCGGGGAACAGGTGCACACAAGCTATCAAATATTGGCCTCGACTTAAAAAAGGGCAGTATAGAAGACTGGAAGGGAGAGGTGGGAACTGCGAGTGCATAAACACCGCATCGGTGGCAAGACTCCATGCAGAGGGTGTTAGGCGAGGCCTGATTGACAGCTTGCTAAGGCGTGACAATTGCCAGGCCGACGAGTTGACAGGGCCAAACCAAGTGCTCAGGCAGTCACCTGGCATGCCGTGCAATGCCGCATGGGCGGCCAGCGGCCAGCGGCAACGCAAGTTGGACTGTACTGCAAAGGCATCCATATGGGGCTTGACCTTTTGCAGGTGAGTTAGTGCTCTGACTCTGCACACGGCTTGAAGTTCCGCAGTGCTGGGTAGTCTGGATGTTGACGCCGTGCCTGTTTGCAAAGGATGGCAACGGAATACTTCTGTTCGTGGCATCCTGCTACATGCCCTATTGTGAGCAGTGCCCTACACCTACGCAATAAGGCGCCGGATGGGTGAGCGTCACGGCAAGGACGTCGGCACAGCAGTAGCACGGCCGAAATCGCCGCCGCCACCAAACGTAGAAGTCTTGCTCCCAAACTTCTGCTCTGCATTGTGCGGGCCACTGCGGTCCTCGAGCGAGCGTCGAGTAGCAGGGCTGCGGCTTCCAGCAGGCAACACTGCACATCATGTATCACAGTTACATTGCTAGTAGAGTTGCTGCAACCGCATGGACTGTGGTAGAGACTGCTCGCCTCGACAATGCATAGCCTGCCGCTGTGCAGTGGAAGGCGATGTGGTGCTGCCTCAGTGCAACGCATGAATGCAATACCTGTAATAGGGCACAAGGGTGGCCACCAGGGGCGAAGTGCAGAGAGCTTGAATTGCGGTGCTACAACCTGCAGCTGCTTCCAACAGCCTACGTGTGCTTCGCAGGGTACTCACGCTCTGAGATTTCTTTTTATCAAGGTACGCAGCAGCCCTGCATCAGCCAGAACTGCTGCAGGCTGCTGCGACACGCGCTGCTCCGCCATGTCCCATGTGTGATAGCGGTATGTGTCTTCCCAGGCACTGCCGTCAGGCTGCACTGTTGAAGCACACTCCAGCTGGGTATGCCAAGCGTTGATGAAGCAGCTGCATAGTTCGTGTGGCGCTGGCAAGTAAGCAGTTTGGCTGGCCCATTCGTTGTCAAACCTGCCTCACCCGACAGGCACAAAGCAAGGGGGCACGTATCCATGGGATGTGCTGTGCTGCCACAGCGACCAAGTTGCTTCATGCCTGGAAAACTATATTATGTCATTATGCCGCGCACTTCGTGTGCCACGTGCCTTAAACCAGCGGGGTTTGCCCTTGGGCGAGATCACTGAGCCTGCATGCCAAAGTGCTGCATTGTGATGCCGCCGCCCAAGGGCCCTCGGGGGTGCAGGTCCAGCAGCAAATGGGGGTGGGGTGGGTGCCAGGCATGGCGTCAAAAGCCACTTCCGGAGGACCTCGCGTTTCTTTCAGAAGTTTTGCTCCCAGGCTCAGGTCAGGGGGTGGGTGTCCGAAAGGATGTTGGCGACTTGAGAGTTACACTACCACGTGACTAAAGTCTGCTTGAATGGCAGTGGTTGAAACGCAGGCACCAGTACCGCAATCAGCCCGGATCAGATCTGTTGGCAGCACCGCCCCTGTGTTTCGTCCAAAACTCGTTGAAAAGGGACTTGCCCGCAGGTCCTGCACAGATAAAACAGGCATAACATCTCATTTCAATGACGGACTGGGTACTTGCAACAACAGTGGAAACCCAACAAAATAGTTGCACTGTCGGTGACAATATTATGACGAAAAGCCTCCGTCAAACCAGGTCACCAAAAGCGATCACTCATCAGTAGGCACGGCCACGATCACCTGCAAAGTGCACCATGAAGTCGCCCTCTCTGTACGTGCCGCCTGGGTCGCAAACCTGGCCCGCGTACGAATTGAATACTCGCTGCGGCACAATTTTCAGCTTGTTCCTGATGCGGTCCTGCTCACTGAGCTTCCACACCACCTGCAGTAGATTATGATGAACAAAGACTCAACAATGCGCCTGTCACTACTGGGCGGTGCCACCTCATTGCTTACCGCCTGCTCTGGGTACCAGCCCCAGTGAACTGGCCAGTCGCCGGGGCCGTCGCGGATGCCATCACCATTGTGCATGTAAACTTCTGTAACAAACATAAAAGACCAGGTAGAATTGCGGACAAACATTGTGCCGCAGTTGATGCCATTGCAATCTGCATAAGCAGGTTAGAGACACGGCAACAATTGAGCGTCTTGGCAATGTCAATGGGAGCTGTGTTGCGATGAGGTCTCAAGTCTCATATGCCATGCTGACGGACAGTGGCGACTGGCACTGTGCAGTAGCTTCCTCAGCAGCTGTCCCGCCTGCACATGCACAAATAAGCCCCGATGCGAAGCCACTTGCCTCGAGTCAGGATGACATTGTAGCAAGGGTCAAGAAAACTTTCAAGTGGAATACTGTGATCCATTATCATTGTGTCAAGGTCCACCTGCACAAAATGAGAGTATACGTTGGGTTTTGCTGGTGGGTACATTGCGGATCGCTTCAAAGCTGCCACTTGGGGCGACAGGCACAGCAACGAACTTACAATGTATCATGCAGCAACAATTGGCGACACAGGCTGTTGCAACAAGCCAATGTGCAGAAGAATGCCGTGCATCTGCTCGAAACACACACAGCTTTTTGCGCACCGTCCACACCCAATCAAAGCGGCGCAAGTGAACAAGCGTGCCCAGCCACTTGAGGTAATAGATATGCCTGCAAGCAGTCCGAAAGCGAACGGAGCACAGAAACAACTGCTGCACCATCAGCTTGCGCATTGAACAAAAGCAGCCGCGCAGAATGCAGCCTACTTGTCTGTGTACATACAGAATGCAACCTACTTGTCTTTGTGCATCGTCACATTCCCAAACACCACCACTTCATAGCCGTGCCTCGCAGCATAATCCTGCTTATCCTCTGCAGCAGCGTGGCGGCAGGTGGAGTGTAGGTGGAGTGCAAGCCTCTGTGCACATGCACAACTAACTAAACATTACCGGCTACGGAATTACTAAGGGTGGTGCCTGCCTGGTGCATCCCACACTTACGCAGGGATCGCGTGTACATTGTATCCTGTGCACGCGGGTCTGCTGTTGGATAAAATCCCACCACTATGCCTGCAGCATGGCAGCAGGAGTTGCTGGAAAAAAGTCAAAGTACGGCTATACAGAAGGCATTGTGTGAGGGACTTGTGCATGATACTGCATCCAGGTGTCACCAGACAACCCACCTATTCTAGGCCTGCTACGTTGTGCCGTGCCTGCTGGCAGCACGTCGCGCAGGCAGCTCAAGCGCGGAGCTTGCGCTGCTCCACTTTTGATGGCCTGCGTGGCACCCATGGCCGCTTCTATCTCATTGAAGAGTGCGTCGTATGGCAAGGGATGGTTAGCGGGGTGGTGAAACAGGGGGGCCAGCATCGAGGGATGGTCAGCTGGGATGCCGCTAGGTGCTAGCTCTGAGCACTGCGCCAGAAAATCGGCCTGCGTCGTCCACTGAGCAGACGGCGGCGCTGCCTCTGCCGCCGTGAGAAGCGATCCCGCCCCAGGACTGGTTCGCTGTGCACTGCGCGGGGTATGCAAGCAGTTCTTTTTGGTTGTCCAGGCTGCAGCCACATGCGGTGCGCGATGTGCATGCATTCCGCCTCTGATTTCACGCGGAACTGCAGCTGTCCACTCACCCCAATACCTGGGATGCTTGTAAATGACCCAACATGATAACTACAAGGGCCGCCTGCAGGCAGGAAAGCGGATGTGTCAGCACCACACAGCGCAAACATGCGCAAGAGAGGCCGCATTGCAAGAGGGGCAAGGGGCAGCGGGAGCGGCGGCGTATGGCGCAAACGGCAGCTGGAGTTGCCCGGGAGCGCTGCCTGTTGCCAGGAACTGTCATGGATCACCAAAAGCACGAAGGCAAGGGAAGATACAGCGCTTCTGGCTGCCTGCCGCTTGAAGCCCCCGCGTTGCGCTCCGTTTTCATTGTGCTGCACCGCGAAGCGCGCCATGTGCTGCACCACAGGCGGTTGGCTCAGCGCCGCGCTCCGTGCCCCATACCAAACCACAGGGGAGCCTGGGGGTGGGCGGGTGTTGACCAAGGACTCCCTTGGCGCCTGGGCGCTCTTCGCCAACTTGATATCAATACCATTCTGTGATGGCCATACAACATAGGCATCTCCTTCTCAAGGTTACAGCACAAGACTGCACTTTCTGGAGGTGCCTTTCTGCGGTGAAAGCAGACGAGATTGCCATGGCAGTGCAATTCGTCTTGGGTGCTACGGGCTCGAGTTTGCACCGCCACCGTTCAGGGGCTATGCTTCATGGGACAACTGAACACCCATCCACCAAACGGCCACAGAGCTGTTGCTTTACTGACACAACCTGATCCGCCACCTATCGCGCATGAGCAGAGGCCTGGGAGGACAAGAGGACAGGAGCTTGTACAGCCGCTGTGGAGCAAGCCCGTACCCGCAATGGGGTGCAAGCAAGTCACCTGCACTCAGGTATCGCCATCGCCAGATGTAACTTGTGCAGGGCTCTGTTGCCTCTTTTGTTTTTGGCTTGGCATATCTGTTACAGTCCGCGTCATCATCTGAATGCGGCTTGCAGATGGCAAATCAATTGATCGCAGCGCATGCATTGCAGTTTGAAGCGGCAGCAGAATGCGGACCAGCGGTGCAACCAACTTTGTTTACTCATCCATCCAGCGTAATCATACAAACAAAAACAATTTCTTGCCTGCTTTGCTTTGCTTCTACCCAGCAGGTAACTGTTGCTCTTGTTGGCTGAACCAAAGTCAAAGAACTTGCTGCCGCGGCATGCAGCAGGTGCACGCTTTGCTGCAACACCGCCTCGCCCAGCCCTGCGGGCAGGCATTCCACCCTCGCCCACAGGGTTCAACGGTCTGATCGCGGCCCTCCACCAAGCCATGCCCGCCGCGTCGCTTGGGGTTCAGGCCAACTGCCCGCTGCATGTCGGCAGGCCGGGGCGGCTGCCTCTCAATCTCTGCACCCCACCACGGGCGTTCTGGGAGCGGGGGAACGAGCGGCTGACCGCCCAGGTGAGGGCTCTGGCGAACGCGGGCTTCTGCTCCAGACCCAAGCTTGTAGCACAAATCGGACAGCCAGGCAGCCGCCCATCCAGCAACCCGACGCAGTTGTCGCCGCCGCTGCCTCCGCCACCGCCGACCGCATCGATACCCCCTCGACGCCCTTGCAGGCGCTGCTCTCCCTGCGACTGCAGACTGCTTCCCATGCCAACAGCCCAACCTCCCGGCACCATCGCCGTGCGGCGGGCACCAGCCAGCCGCACAGCCAGCACACGGCCACAGATAACGCTGCGGACAGCTACACAGACGGCGAGGCTGAAACGGTGCAGCCACTGGGCGAGCTGCGCAACGGCGTATTGTCTAGCGGCGATGAGGAGGGGCGCTGGCATGACGCCATGCAGCGCGCACTGATGGACTCGCTGCAGCCGCCGCGCGCTGAGCACCCGTCGTGGTGGGGCAAGCGGTACCACAACCTGCAGGTGTGCCATTGCTGGTGCCATGGTTGTGCAGCAGACCAGAGTGCGTCACACAGCACGTCTTGCTGCAACATACTCAAGTGATTGAAGCAGCACCCGCAAGCTGAATCACACCTGCCGGTGCTGATGCTGCCTGATATCTAGCGAGTTGGTTGGTATATGTCATCTGCCAAGGTCTCCTATGCTGCGATGCTTGAGGCACGCCATGCTGTTTGCTGTGGGACCTATTGTGCCATTGGGTCGCTGCTCCTTGCTCCACAGCCTGTCGACCTCGCTGTATGGATATCGCAGCAGCATAATTCCGCGCTCGTCGGCCTGCTGTCATTCCCTCTGCACGCAGCGCCGCATGGCCGAGGTGCTGGAGAGCCGCGAGGCGCACTACATGGTCATCGGCCTGGTGCTGCTGGACCTTGCCATTGTACTGGCCGAGCTGGTGCTCTCCAGCTTCTACCCCACGCCCGAGCTGGCGCCGCACCTGGGTGCGTGAGCTGCTTGACGTTTCACGGTTGCAGGGTGCATTAGTCAAGCAATTGTTGCCTGCTGCACCTGCTGGCCAATGGTCTGGACTCCACAGCATGATCGCATTCAAATAGCCCATGTCTCTGCTGCCATCCCTCCTCACCCGCAGTGCATGTGGCTGAAGAGGTGCTGCCGTGCAGGGAGTGATGGGGTGCTTGCGGGTTGTGCTGGGCAGGCTGCTGCTGTGTGCCCCTGCCGCACAGCTGCTTGTGCTGAACCCATGCACTGCACTTGGGTCTGTGTAAACAGTAGAACAATGTGCTGCTGTGCTTGGCTAGGAGAATACTTGTCACCACCTTCCGTCCCCTGCCCTTTTGCACCAGGCCCTGTCGTACACCTCGATTGGCATCCTGGCCATTTTCACGGCTGAGCTGGTGGCCAAGCTGCTGGTGTTTGGCATCACATACTTCACGCACAGCAAGTGAGGACGCCTAGCCGGGCCGATGTGGAGTTGCTTGGCTGCGTTGCGCATGCCTTGCGCAGCACGCTGCTGCTCCCATGTTGGTGCCGAAATGATGCAGCCTGTGCACCCATTGCATCTATCATGTCTCGATGATTCAGCAAAGAACAAGCCCATGCCCTGCATTGCAGGTGGCACCTGTTTGACGCGGCAGTCGTCATCTCCTCGTTTGCGCTGGAGCTCAGCCTGCGGGGCGTGGCGCAGGAGGTGGCTTCCCTGCTCATCTTCTTCAGGTGTGCTTAGCGCAGTTGCTGGGACAGGCAGGCTCAAGTGCGTGCTGCCGGCATGCAGGGTGGCCTGCATGCCTGCTCGCCAACTGGCCCTAATTGCCTGCCTGCGCCGCAGGCTGTGGCGCATTATTCGAATCATGCACGGCGTGGCTGAGGCGATGGAGCTGAACTATGGACAGGAGATGGGCCGCCTGCAGCTGCGCGTGCAGCAGCTGGAGACGGTGAGGTGGCGTAATGGAGGCGTGGGCATGGCAGCAAAGCGTTGCATGCGTTGTTGCAAAACTATAAGGTTGCTTCCTGCAGCCTCTTTGCCTGCAGATTAAACCCTGCTGCCCCCTCCCCTCTCCCCCTCTCCAGGAGCTGTCGGTGTCGCAGCAGAAGGTGCTGGAGCTGCAGCACCAGGCGGCGCTGCTGCATGTGGCGGCAGCCGCCAAGGGCCTGGACCTGCATACAGTGCTGGCCACAGCAGCAGAGACGCAAAAATCTGTGGCTGCGGCAGCACAGCAGTCGTTGCTTGCAGCGGCAGCGGCCACTGCTTCCAAGGGCATGGAGCTGCGAACTATACTGGAGGCTGCTGATGCAGAGCTTAAGCTATCGTCGGCCACCGCGCAGCAGCAGCTGTTCCAAGCGGCGGCAGCGGCAGCTGCGGCCGGGACATCAGTGGCGCTGGCGCACAGCCCTCCCGGGGAGCCAACCACTCCCGCTGCACAAGAGCAGGCGCATAATGGCCATGCACGCGGCGGCAGTGCTGGGCAGCAGCAGGGCGGCGGAGCGGACGGAAAGACGGCAGCATGAAGTTACACTGATGTGCGGAGTTGTCTCAACTGTTAAACTGCATTTTATGATTGCAGCATCTAGCATTGCTTGTATTGATTGTGGCTTGTAAGCATTTCAAGGCAAATTGCAAAACTGATCTCGTGCGAGCATGCGGTTGCCGCTGCCTTCTCGCCTTGAAATGGGAGCTCCCCTTCGGCCGATCCGGCAATCCCTCTGACCTCCCCTTGACTGCCATGGCTCCCGCAGCGCGGCGCACGCCGCTTTTCGGGCAGCAGGCGGCCACAATTCCCGCCTGGCTGCCCTGGGCGCTGCTGGCGCTGGCGGCGTGCGGATGCTTGTTCACAGTAATACGTGATCCCTCACAGCGCGACTGCCAGCCAAGCGGAGCAGCCGACGCAGCGGGCGGCCTTCGCCCTGCGCAGCGACCCACAGCCCGCGGCCGCACCCTAGTGGTGTACGTGTTCAGCGGCTCGGATCCAGAGTACGCCGACAACCTGCGCTTCTTCATCGAGCTGGCGGTGCAGGTGGGTGCTGCCGCCGCCTGCTGCCGCTGCCGATTTTGCCTGCGCCGAATGCCTGCTGGCTCGCTCATCTCCTCCCGCCCATTCTACCCCTCCCTCCTGCCACCCCTGCCACTCAGGAGGGCGATGGCTGCGACTACGTCATCGTGCTGCAGCAGGGCGCGGGACTATCCCAGCCCGACCCGTTGCCGCCGCTGCCGCCCAACGCACGATACCTGCACCACCCCAACGAGTGCTACGACATTGGCACCGTGGGCTGGGTGCTGGAGCAGCAGCTGCCCGCCGCCGCCGCCACCTACTCCTACTTCATCTGGCTCAACTCCAGCGTGCGCGGCCCCTTCCTGCCCGCCTACCTGCGCGGCCGCCTGCACTGGACTGAGCCGCTGCTGTCCAAGCTGGGCGCCACCGTCAAGCTGGTGGGCGCCACCATCAACTGCGGGCGCGCCTACGATGTGCCACCCACGGCGCACGTGCAGTCGTATGTGTCGGCCACCGATGCAGCGGGGCTGGCGGTGCTGCTCGCTACGGGCCGCGTGTTTCGGTGCTGGGGCCACATCCATGAGACCATTATTGAGTCGGAGATCGGCGCCTCCCGCGCCATGCTGGCCGCCGGCTACTCAATCGACTGCCTCATGCTGCGCTACCAGGTGCGTGCACTGGTGGTGGTGTAAAGGGATGTGCAGCAGGCTGTGTTGGCAAGCCAGAATTTGGCATGGCTGCTTGCTTTTGGACAGTTGCAGGCCTGCATGTGGCAGGAATGTAGCAAATCTGCGGCTTTCCTGCCATCGCTTTGCTTGCCTCATTGTTCACTCACCCTCACCTGACTACCCAGGGTGTGGACTGGCGCGACCCGGCGGTGACGCGGCGCGCCTGCAATGGCGAGCTCAACCCGCTGCAGCCAGGCTTCAATGACGGCCTCAGCGTGCACCCGCTGGAGGTCATGTTTGTCAAGGTCAAGGCGGCCATGCGGGCAGCGGGCAACTGGCCGCATGTCACAGCAGCCGTCAAGTATGGCCAGTGGCTGCAGCTGCAGTCCCGCGAGGCGGCGGCACATGCAGCGGGCGCCGCTCGGCCCAGCCAGGCATGGCTGGATGCCATTGCGGCCAACGAGTGGCCGCAGCAGCAGGCGCCGGCGCTGCTGGCAGAAGCAGAGCGCCGCGGCCCCACCTGCTTTGACCACACCTTCTACATCAACAGCGGCTACGACTTGTCCTTCATGTGGGACCAGCCCGACCCCGCAGGCCTGGCCTGGGAGCAGTTTCTGCGCATGGGGCTGTACGAGGGCCGGCCGTACCGCTTCACCTGCTGACTGGCGGCTGGGCGGTGATGACCGGCAGCGCAGCTTGCCGGCTACACGATGATGCAAGCTTGCTGAGGTTGGTTGAATGTAGCTGTTGGTTGAATAGATGTTGATTGACTGCACGTGCGACCGTGTCATGCAAGCCTGGCTGATGCTCTGATGTATGATTGTTGACTATTGCTGCCAGTCTGCACTGTTCTGCAGACATTCCGACGTGAATATGAACTGACCGTCAAAACAGCGCCGCAAGAAGATCGCAGCAGTGCAAAGCACGTGGGTGCGCTGCTGGGTCGGTGTGCAGGGCGGTGCTGATGAAGTGCTGCTGGAGCTTTGATGGATTGCAGCTGGATGCTATTGTGACTGCCTCAGATGTCGCTGATGGCTGTTTTGCTGTTTGGAATGGCTGCAGGAGGTGGAAGCTGACGGTAGCTCGCTGGCGTGTTGCAGCTCAATAATGCACACCTTGCGATGTAACATCGTGGCAGCCCACAGCAGGCCCCCATTGAAGGTCCGATCTGCCATGTGCAACAGGCAGTGTGCCTTGCAAGCAGGAAATGCAGGCATGTATAACCCAAGATAGACAGGGTGCCTTGCACTGTTGGTTGATGTGACGCAGAAGCCCTGGTGGCATGGCAGGACACAACCTGCCGGGTAGCTGAGCAGGCATTTGGCATGCAGACTCGCAGAGGCACAGCTGCACTTAAGCTTATCGAATGCCACTAAAGGGCCCGGATGTGAAAAATGCGCTGGCGTAGTGCACCATTCAATGCATCTGCTCAGCACTGAGGCAAACAAAGCGACGTGGACTCCAAGGAGCAGCTGGCGTTTGAGCTTCTGCAGAAGTGTCTGGCGGTTGTAGCCCAGCTCGTCCATGAAGTGCAGGCAAACATCTAGTTGATTTGCTAAATCACAAGCTTGAAAAGGGTCGAACATGATGTCCTGCCCAAAGGGGCGGCGACAAAGTGCCACCACTGGGACTTGCACGCTGCCGTGGCTAAGGCCGTTGTCTTCTGATCTCAGGGACAATATGCCTGGCATGCTCTCGCGTCTGCTATATGGCGTTCAAGCGTGATCTTGTTTTGTTGTTCAATCTGTGAGAGGACCACATTCCTTCACACCCGTTCTGCTGCCAGCCGACCCCCAGCACAGCATGCCATGCTGGCGGCCCTCTAAACATCTCTGTTTCTCACTTGATTCCTGCTTTCTGCGCCATGGTCGAGTGTAACAGCAGTCAGGCTACGCAGCAGACTGGCAGGTTACAGCAGCAGCGGCTCGGGCAGTGCCAGCCGCTAACACAATCTGTCTCTTGATTTTGTCTAATCTGCCTGGGCTCCAATTTTGGGCGGTTGCACACTGCCGGTTGGTTCCCAGATTGATGGCCACACGACACCCAGCTCTGCCTGCCTATCTGTTCAGGCATCAACAGCCGCTTTCACGCAGGTGTGCCACAGCGACCAGCCACGGAGTTGGCTTGCATGCTCAAAATTGATCACTGCGATTGCCCCGCCGCCCAGGGGGCCCCCAGAGAGATAGCTTTTGACACCAACCTGATTTACCTTGCTAACTCACACCCGCCACCCACCCACCCCCTGGACCCCCACAATCTACCGTTTCCATGTCATCACAAGGCAGCTGAAGTCTCCTGTTTATGCCAGAAGGATTGTTTCCCACCCCACAGGCCATGTTCCTTGCACTGGCTGGACATTATGGAAGTTGGCTCTTTAGGGTTCAGATGGTGGACACCCACCTCCACAGGTGGCCCCCATGCGCCGCGCACTGGCGTCGGGCAAGACACCTCTCCACCCCCCACCTAGTACATCTCTCTGCTGCTGGGGACCTCTGCAATGGCTTGCTCATGCTCCCCCGACACCAGACCCAAGCCCGGAGAGCAAATTGTAGCTGGAAAACAGCGGAAAAGAGGTCGTCCAGGAATAGATTTTGACCCCAGGCCTGACCCCCAGTTGGTGCTGGACCTGCATCTCTGGGGGCCCCTTGCCGCCGCCGCCGCCGCCGGGTGAACCCCTGCGTACTCGCCCTTCGCAGGTCTCTTCTGATTTGTTCACCGTTCAGACAACCTCCTTAATCACGGTCAGATCACGGTACCTGCACCAGCGGGTTGCCCCCGGGCGAGCCATGCCCCAGTGCTTCATGGCGGAAAGCTGCCAGCCATTGCTTCAGGCGCTGCACGACGCTTGCATTGTCCTCTTATGCAAACTCCATTGCTAGCAGTGTGCGCAGACCTCCGCCTCGACCGTAAACAAGCTTGACCTGTGCACTTGCAGAGCTGCTCGCTGCAATCCAAGTCAGTTGCGCGCGGGTTCATCTCAGGGGAAGTTCCGCACTCAACTCGGTCTCCGGGACGAAATCCCCACTTAACTGGAGGTTCTCCCCCCCCCCCCCCCCCCCCCCCCCCCCCCCCCCCCCGAGTAAAAGGAACACGGTCTGTCTGCTGCTTTCGCCATCTTGTCAGCGCATTCGCTGCCACTTTTCCACTGCAGTGGGTCTCTGCGGCATGGCCAACCTTGGCAGCCAAACCTCAGCCCCTGGCACTAAGTGGGTGGCCTACGTGCTGGCTGGCGCACTTGCTGCCCTTGTCGTGCTGGTGCTCTCGAGGAGCACACTGCCAGGCCCTCAGCAGGTGCGCAGCGTGGGCACTGTTTTGCGACAGCTGAACAGATGCTGCAGGTTTTCGGTGTGCTTTTTAGTGTGCAGTATCCGCGCTTTGTTCTTGCAGGGCCGTGCCGGCGTCATTCTGCGCTCCCCTGCTCCGCGCACGCTGAGGCGCCTTCAAGCTCGGTTCACCCTGGCCGACTTGCTAGCGGCCGCTCGGCTGACCGGCTATCTGAACTGCACCGGTGCCAGCCGCAATGAAATGTATGCCAGCTCACCAGGCTCTGACCTTGTGATTAAGACTGCAGAGGTGGCTTGTGCAGCACCAGAGGTGGACAGCACGCCTCCTCGGTCGCCCTACGAGCACTGCTGCCAGCATCCCGTCTACATACGCCCGGGCACCTCAGACGCCCCTACCTTCGAGGAGATTGCTGTGCGGCATGTGTTCTACTTCCTGTAAGTCACACTGTGCTTGAAGGCAGATGCATATGCAGTACATGTACGCACTTGAGTGGCCTCGATGTACAAAGTATATCCAGCCAGCCTTGTGGGTCCATGCTTTGCACCCTTTCCCACCACCTCCGCAGTTACGCTTTCCCACCGTTTAGGGATGCTCCGCCCAAATACATCTTGGATGCGGGTGAGGAACTCTGCCTGCCACCTTAACGAGGGTTGCTTTGCGCTGGCTGCTTTTACAATACAGGCAAGTGATAGGCTGCAACAAGCGCTGTGATTTGCTGGTGATTGCATGCAGGTGGAAACGTGGGCTATGCAGCACTCCAGTTTTCCATGCTTTTCCCTAGCGCTACGATCATCACGCTGGAGCCTAACCCAGACAACTTTGCGCAGTTGTCGAAGAACGTGGCTGGGTAAGAAATGTGGCTTAGGGTGGCAGGCCAGCTCGCACTCAAGGGCTGCTGACGCGCGCTGTCCCCCAGCACAAACCACCTAGCCATTATGTAAAGTCTCCTGTTTCTGTGCAGGCGCAAAAACGTCATACCCCTGAACGTCGGGCTGTGGGGCTGGTCGGCGCATGTTGATGTGGTACACTCAGATGGAGAGAATGCATATGTATTTCAGGAGGTGCCTGCCGGGAAGGGAGGCACTCCCGCCCTGTCGGTCGTCGACATCATGACTCGCTATAACATTCCGACGTTTGACATCGTCAAGGTGGGCAGTGCAGCAGCAGCGGCGGTGGCATACAGCATGCCATCAGCTCTGAACAGCAGATGAGCTGGAGTTGCTGCTGTCACTCAACGGTATGGTCCGGCCTACCTGCATCCTGCCCTGCCCTGTAGATTGACATTGAAGGAGCGGAGGCTGCCGTGTTTGACCCCAGGTCCGACATTTCGTGGATGCGTCCAAATAGCACACAACTAATGAGTATTGAGGTGCGAGGGCATGTGTGAACAACTGAACGTTTGTGAATCAGTTGCAGCTGGCTGGCTGTCTGCATAGCCTGTCCTCTTTCCACACAGGAACTCACGTTACTACTTTTTCACTTCTTACTCTTTTACCAAGCAGGTCCATGGGCGGTATGCGCGCCACTTCAAAACCACGGTGAGCAAGTGGTGGTCTAGGTGCTATCTGGTTGTCTGATGCCTTCTCCAACTTGCATGCACGCTCCCTGTGCCCATGCCACTGCATTATTTTGCAACCTGGCATTATTATCCTGCCTGCAGGACGTTGAGATGCGCGCGCGTGTTGACCGCGCGACGGGAGGATATGTGCACCGGTATGACGGCCGGGAGCTTGACCTGTACTTTGGACAGTTCCTGGTTGACTGATCGCCTGGCCAAGCAGAGCTCTGCCAGCATATTTTCATTGGCCCTTTTAATGTGCTGGAGCGGCTAGCCTTGTAATGCAGACCCTCTTGTCCCTGGATGGGTGCGAAGAGCAGGTTTTTTCTCTCAGTTCGCTGCAGGGGCAGGCGCAGCAGCTAAATGACAGGGCATTGCATGTGGCGGCAGCAGGGCAGCATGGTGAGTAGTGGCATTGGGTCCAGCTGGAGATCTGCTATAGCCTGCTGCTGGACATTGCCGAACGCACTCCCTGCAGCCTGTGGAGCAGGTTAGTCAGTCCAAAGCGCGCTCACTTTCTGCTAATAATCCGACAAGAACCACAAAAGGAACGAGACAGAGTAAGCAGCAGGCAACCTGAGGGCACACACAACAGCTCGGGCAGCGATTCAGAAGGTGCTAGCTGGTTGACCTTGCACACCATGCAGATGCAGACACAAGGTTGATCATAGCATGGGGTCTGTCCCTCGGGCTTATTTATGTAGAGGCGGCCGACTGATTGCAGCCACTTGTGCTGAGCTGCCTGTCTGCCCTCTGTGTGTGTGTGATGTTTCGCATGCATGACGAAAGGGCGACTCTGTGCATCAAAAAAATGCAGTACATATATAGTCCTCTAAAGTAAATCTGTGAGAGCTGTAGCTGCTGTTGATTCTACTGCTGATGCCGGTGATAGTACACTGCATCTCTGCTGCTACGCCGAGTAGTAAGTCTCAGCCCGCTGCCGCTGTCTCTATATCATGGATCTCTGCGGTCACGTGGGTAGACACTGCCCGCAGAGACCCCCCAACATGACAAGAACACAATCATAACAGCACCGGCCAACTATACTTTGGCAGTGGGGAAGGTGGGTTGGGAAACGCTGACGCCTGAAAGGCGTGCGAGGCAAGCTGCTGCCTGAGTCAAGACGCATCTGAGGGTGCAGAGGTGCTGGCCCACCTAAGGGTGTCAGCTGGTCCAAGTCAGCATCGTGCATCTTGGTGGGCCAGCCAGCAGCAAGCCTCAGCACAAGCCTTTCTTACACCTCATCTGCAGACGGTGTAAGCTTGCGCTCGCGTGGGGCAAGCTGGCGGCGGTGGGACGCTGCATGGCTCTGCCAGCCTGCAATGCTTGTTGCTTGTGTGCCACAGTATTTCCTTGGGGGCCTTTTATGATATTTGGCTGGTTGGAACACAACGTTGGTCTGCAGCACCATTCGGCTGCATGCCGCTCTTAAATTGCCTCCACCCCGATGCCTCTGCTCAGCAGTAACAGCGCATGCCGCGGCATGTTGCAGCACAGCAATGCCGCACCTTGCCCCGGCTTTGGCCCTTGTATGCTTGCAATGCTGTAGGATTGTCCAGCACTGAACTGCAACCTGACTGCATACCAACTCCAAGTCTGCCGCTCGCCTCACGCTGGCAGGACCCTTGCCTGGCACCTTCTCATTATATTGTGTGTCACCTGTCACATAAATTGCCTGGCCTGGGAGCAGTTCCTGCGGATGGGGCTGGTACGAGGGCCGGCCCTACCGCTTCACTTGCTGGCAGGCGGCTGGTCAGGGGTGGCCAGCCCCCAGCACAGCTTGCCGGCGGTGATGATGCAAGCTGCCTCAGGTTGGTTGGATGCTGCTGCCACTGCATGTGCTTTGTCATGTGATTGGCTGCTGCTTTGATGGAGCTTTGATGGAAGGCTGTCAACCAGAATGTCTGCACTGTTCTGCAGATTCCGACATGAATATGAACTCACCTTTAAAAAACAGAGCTGCGAGGAGATGGCAGCAATGCGACGCAGGTGTGTGCGCCTGGGGTTGCTGTGCAGTGCACTGCTGCTCCAGCTTTGCTGATTGGCAGCTGGATGCTATTGTGACACACTCGGGCTGTTGCTGATGGCTGTGCTGCTGTTAAAATTGGCTGCAGGATGTGGCAAGGTGTCTTAGAGCCTGGCTGGCGGGCTGCAGCTTGATAATGCTTGCTGTTGCGATGTAAAAAGCCAACACCCGCGGCAGTGCCCCGGTGAATCTCAGATCTCGCAGTGCGGTGTGCTAGCGCAAGCAGCAGAGGCTTGAGTGACAGCGCATGCAGGATGGGCAGGCAGCCTTGCACTGTGGTTGACCCGACGGTTGAAATTTATCGGCAGGACACAATGCCGGGTAGCTGAGCAGTTGGGCATGGCAATGCAGGTCTGCAGAGGCGTACACAGCTGCGTTGGCAGGTCAACTGTGTGCAGTACGTGATGAAAGCCTGCTGGGCCAGTGACACCACTGGCCATGGCCACGCGCTGGTCATGGCTGGGTGCATCACATTACGCTCTCTTTGCTCAGCAGCCAGCCCGCCGCTGCCAGCCTGCCATAGTGGCCGCTCTTGCCCCCTGAGTTTGCCCTGTTATTAGACATGCAATGCCTGTCTTGAAAACACGGCTATACATCTCTGGCCCACAACATGGATGCACGCCAGTACCGGCCGCAGCACGCATGCCTGCATACTGCCTTTCATGCTGTCGTGCTGGCACAACCTTCACCTAGCACGCTCATCTCATTTTGTGTCACATGTTGCCGAGGCAGACACACTTGGGCGGAAGGAATAAGTGGCAAGGAGCAGAAGCAAACAGATTGCGGCATGGCACAAGAATGGCGTGCCAAACGGCGCCGACGGCCTGAAATGGGGCCTACTCTCTACTGAGTGATCTTGGTGACCAGGATCTTGGTCAGGGGCTGGCGGTGCCCATTCGTCCGGCGAAAATGTTTTTTCGCCTTCATCTTGTAAATGATGACCTGCGAAGCGCCGGGAAAGGTTGGGTGTATCAGGCCGGGTCCGTCAGGCGTGGCATCGCGCTTGCGCGCGCGTTGTTCGACTTGTTATCCCTTTTTGTTTTGCATGCGTTGTATTAACTAGAGCTTGGGCCTTCAGCAGGTGGTGTGCAGCACAGCAACCAGCCTGGCTAGCAACTAGCAAAGCGGCACACGGTGGCACAGACACCCGCAGGCCTGCAGGCCTCCAGCGAGCGCTCCCGAACGTGCCAGTAGCCAGGTGGCTTCCCGACACACACAGCAGCATTCAAGTGGCAGCGAGACAACAGTAAACAGCATGCGCTGCCGCACCTTGGGCCCCTTGAGCTCCTCCAGCACCTCCGCCTCCACCGTGGCGCCCTCCACGTACGGCTGGCCCACGCTGAACTGGCCGCCCTGCTTCAGCGCCAGCACGCGCCCCAGCTGGATGCGGCTGCCCGGCGCCACCTGCAAGATGATAATATAGGAGGCAGACTCGGTTGCACATACTCCAGATGCCATGCAATGCAGTCCTGCACGAAAAAAGGGCAGCAATGTCCTCTAGCGCATCGCACCTCCAGCCGGTTGACGGTGTACCACCGGCCCTCCTCCACCACCAGCTGGTGGCCGCCAATCTCAACCACCGCGTACGACTCTGCTGCAGTGCCATGGCTGGGCTCCGGGCGGCTAGCCGCTGCCGGCGCCTCAGGGGCTGCAAGGGCAGGCAGGCGGGCGAATGAGGGGCGGCAGGCGGCACAGCCAGCCAGCCAGCCAGCCAAGGCGCCACAAAAGTCATGCGACGCAGCTGCAAAGCTCTGTAAGCGGGTGCTCAGCTGCAGGCGGCGAGCGAGCACACGGCTTGAGCAGCAATGCCCCACCTGCTGCCGTCGCTGCTGCTCGGAGCTGCTGCCTGCTGCTGCGGGGCGCCACGCTGCGGGCCGCCGCCACGAAGGGCGTGGCGCGGGTGGCTGCGCTGCCCACCGCGCGGGCCGGGGCCCGCGCCACCGCCAGGGAGCCGCCCAGCGTCGCCTGCATGCTGCCCAGGAGCGTGTGCAAACAATGTGCGGTCCGCAGGCTGTGGCTCAGGAGCCATGCCACGAGTGGCTAATGTGTGCATGGCTCCCGCCCTGCAGCCCCTGCCGGCTTTTTTGATGTCACCTAAAGCGGAGACTTAGAGAACAATGCATGCAGCTGCGGCCCCTGTGCCGCCCGTGCCGTCGCCCCTGCCGCTGCCCCTTGCCTCCGCCTGGCCATTGCTGCGTTGGGACGCACCTGCCTCGCCGCTGGCATGCCTGGCTCCTGCGTGATCTACTTACCAATAAGACACGACGTACATGCTGTTGAGATGGTGGCGCCTGTCAAGACACAACACTGGTCGACATGCACTCGTCTCCGGCTGCTGCTGCTGCTGCTGCCCCTGCAGGCTGCGCCTCCTTTGCTTAGTAGCACGCTACCATGTTTCATGTTATGTTTGTAGGCGTTCAAATATGCTTCTTGTTTGGCTGCAGACTGGAGATGTCAGAAAAAATGTTAACTCACAACCTCGTGAGTGTTCTCTCTGCCCCCGCCAGTCAGTGTGCACGTTACATCACCGGCAAAAGAGTTAACAAGTCATTCTAAGAAAGGGTAAAGCTGCCTGCCCGCCAACCATTTCAGTCGTGCTCCAATCTGTCCAGGGCCGTGGTTCGGGCGGGCCTGGCGTGCGCCTGCCCAGCTGCTCGCGCAGCACGTGCTCGACAAGCTCAGGGTCAGGGGGATGATGTGATGGCGCGGGGGATGGCGAAATACCGCAGGCCATCCACGATCCCTCCTCCCAAAAGATGACCATCGGGCGGGTTGTCGGCATGAACTCCAGCAGCAATGTGTCCTGGGCTGCCCACCACATTGTACTGTGCGCCGCCATGCACGCCAACCACAGCGCTAATGTTTGCAATGTAGGTGCTAGGTCAGCCACATGTGGAAAGTGATTCCACAAAAAGTGATTCTGCAGCCAGGGAACCGGGCCTTGGGGCATCACCTGAGCAAATATGCCTGCAGAAGTACGTGCTGCTGCAGGCAGCTACTGAAGTGAGCAGTTTGGGCACCCAAAGCCAAACATCTTGCTCACATGGCGGAACAGCACCAGCTCTTCGCCACGTTTGCGCTCCGTCAACACCTCCCGTATGTCTTGCAGCACTGCGTCTTCGTTGATCACCTGCGAAAGGAGGGTAAAGCGGCAGTGCTGGTGTATGAGTAGTGTGTTGCGCTGGTTGAAACATGCCGTCCCTGCTGCGTGCAGCTAGGCCGTTGCGCCACCCGGCCCGCCGTCCTTGCCGCCGCCCTCCGCCCGCTCTCAAGTTGAATGGCTGCAAGCTGGGGTACCCCGGAGCCTCCCAGTGAATCCCGACGGTGGGCCCACTTCAGACGAGTAGTGTTTCTTAATGACTGCAGGAGCAACCGAGCAGCATACAAGTACCGATGTCAGCTGGGCAGGTCCTTGGCGGCACAGTGACCCGGCATTTCAACTTGTTCTTCAGTTGTCGGACAACACTGTGTTGCAGCAGAGAAGCTAGGTGTATCTGACTGTAGCACTGGCTGCATTTCGGCCAGCAGGAGCTGCTCAGTTAGTTCCCCGTGTCACTCAGGCCGTTCATTCGATGTCCAAGTAGCACACTCGCATGCACTTGACTTATTGCTGCTGCTGCTGCCACTGCTTGTG
>VFQQ010001504.1_pt1 | contig 31869 bp, 38 predicted proteins | sample 3512341 | NCBI WGS metagenome assembly VFQQ01 (sample SAMN10412373, study PRJNA504923) | tailings metagenome | isolation source: Relicate 2 Philex TSF1 revegetated site | place: Philippines: Tuba, Benguet | collected 2017-08-29
CCCCCCCCCCCCCCCCCCCCCCCCCCCCCGCGGGCACCCTGCTGGAGCCCATCGCGCGCTGCCATGGCACTCTGGGAGTGATCGGCTCAGCAGAAAATCAGTCATACGCTCGCGTGGCGGCCTGGAGTGGTGGCAGCCGCTATGCTGCCTCTCCCGTCAGCGCGGCCGGCCGGGCGCCTTGCCGTGCTATTGTTAATGTCAGGTGGGCTGCGGCATTAGGTTGGCAGGCTGCGCGCTCGTGTAACGTGCCAGGTGCCGACTGCCGCGGCAGCTTCTCGCTGCCGCACGCCGCCCCAGGCCCTGAGTGCAGGCGGGGAGAGGGCATTCCAGTCTCTCAATTTCTGCTGTCCTCGGTCTGCTGCTGTCCGCTTACACCCCAAACCACACCTGCTGCAGCCTGCGTGCTGGCGGCGGCCGCCCCTCAGCCCGTGAAAATGAGCGGCACCAATGTACGGCGTGGCGTGAACCGGTGGCAGCCTGGAGACGCCGAGTATGCGCCTGACCGAGTGCTGGTGAAGTTCAAGACCACCCCTGTAGCAGCCGCAGCAGCGGCCACGCAAGCCGTGCAGCCGCTGCCCGGCCTGCAGCTAGTGCGGCTGGTAGGGGAGCACCACCGCGTTCCGGTGCCCCCGCCTGCAGCGCCCGGAGTGGCAGCAGCAGCTAGCGGACGCCGCGTGCCGCCCAACGCGCACATGGTGTTTCGGATCACGGACAACAGCACTGTGGCCAGCAAGGTGGCGCAGCTGCGGGCCAACCCAGGTGAGGGCACGATGTGAGGCTGAAGAGCAGCTGGGTGGCGTGGAAGTCGAACCATGCGCTCGGGGGCAGAGTTGAAAAGTCAGCTTCTTGTCCCCCTGAATGCCAGCTGGCACGCCACTGACTCACTCCTGCCCTCACCGCATGCACATCTGCCCTCCCCGCAGCCGTGGCATATGCGGAGCCCGTGGGCATTTACAGAGTCAGCCGGGTGCCCACCGACAGCTACTTTGCTGAGCGCTACCTTACCAGCGGCATGTGGCACTTGCGCAAGGTGAGGGCAAGAATCTCCCTTGGGTCTGAGTGCAAGCTTCGACCCCCTCAGTTACAGCTTCGCATGCTTGCCGGGTTGCTGCTTGACTCAAACGTGGGTTGTTCTTTGCAGTCGCAATTGGCATGCTCTCACCAATGTTGCAGGGCACAGAGCCCTTGGGCAGCGGCTGGGACCTGGTTTGCACTGCGCAACTGATTGTGTTTTCTTTTGCCCAATCTGCAGGTGTTTGCTGATGTGGCATGGGATCGGCAGACGGGCAGCAAGTGAGCAGCTGGGGTGGAATGCATTTAGAGTGGTGGTGGGCTGTTGAGTGCGCCACAGCTGCGTTGCAGGTTCTGGCTGCATTCCGGGATCACTCTCAACTGACCGAACATATCCCTGCCCATCCCATTGGATTGCAGGGCAATTGGCGTTTGCGTCGTAGGTAGGTGCCCACCTCAGCCGTCGCACCTGTGACTGGTACAACCAGCACAGCTTGCATGCATGCCTGCCGTGCAGCTGTGCACGCCCAGGTGGCCATTCAATAGATTGGTTGCATAACGTGCCCACTGGCTTGCCGGCCCTTCTTGCAGATACGGGGAGCACTGGCGATCATGTAGACCTGAAGGGAAACATAGCGGGTGGCTGGAACCGGTAAGGGCGGTGGTGGTCATTACAATAATGAAGCATTGGCAGCCCCACTGTGGTGGTTTTCTGTTTTTGAGAGGTGCCTTGGAAGCGAGCAGAGTAAGCGCAGGACTGCCAGTCTCAAAGCCAGTCTCAAAGACGGCGCTTTGCTGACCCTGCTGCAGGGCGTACATTCCATCCATCCGCTCGCTGCCGGCATATGGGAGTCCAGAGTACTTCCAATGGAAAGACACATCGGGGCATGGCACCCACACCTCTGGCACAAGTGAGGGCGGGGAGTGTGGGCTGGGTAGGGGGCTCGACAGGCAGTACAGAGTTGTAGAGTTGGCACCGCCATGTCACCTAAAGGGGTTCAGGCATGGAATGCCATGTGCACCCCGCCCCTCTGCTGCCTGCAGTCGGCGCCGTTGGCAACAACGGCCTGGGCGTGACTGGCGTGGCGTGGAACATCAACTTGTACATTTGCCGGGCCGAGACGCCGGGCGAAGGCCTCTACTTTGACGCCATCTACGACTGCTATTCCTTGTGTGCGAGCACGGTGAGGGCAGCTTGGCGGGCAGGGCCTGGGGCTTTATATTGGGGGCTCGGAGGACCGGGGAAACTTGTGCTAAGCCAGCCTTGGGAGCAGGGGCAGCAGAATGTGTGCGAGGCGGCAGAAGCACGCAACCCAGCGCACTTGCGCTGCTGAGACGGCGCGCCCAAGTGTGCTGGCCCTGCTGCTGCTGCTGCGGGGCTGCATGCGCATCGCCCTCTGCAACCAAACAAACCGTGCTTTTTGTGCCCCCCCTGGTCCACAGCCCGGCGTGAAAGTTGTGAGCGCCAGCTACGGCGGGGCATCAGACTCTCCCAGCGGCCGAGACTACATCAAGGCGCTGCAGGACAAAGGCATCCTGTTTGTCGCGGCTGCGGGTGAGGGCAGCGCCAGGCTGCATGCGTTTGGGCGGCTCCTGGTTGTTCAAGGCACCGGAATGCTGGAAGGGTGGCTGAATTTTACCCCATGGGTTTGTTCACTTTGTTCAACGCTGCTGCTTACGTGTGCACCGTGCAGGCAACGAGGGCCAGAATGCCAACATTGTGCCGTACTACCCTGCGGCATACAGCAGCTCGTTTGACAACGTTATCAGCGGTGAGTTACCTTGGGCAGGAGAGATGCAGGGAGCGCTGCAACACCTTGCATCTGAGGTGCTTTGCGCTCTAGAGAGCTTGAGAGCGCGTCTGTGTCATAACCCCACCTGCTCCCAGTGCTGCTGCTGACCGCCAACCCGCATCATTGTGCTCCTCGCCCGCAACTGCAGTGGCCGCCACCCTGCCAGACGACACGCTCACCAGCTTCTCCAACTATGGATCGCCCATAGTGCAAATCGCCGCGCCCGGTGGGTTGAGCAGGGCTGACACTTGCTCATCTGGCTGTGGCGTACCCCTTGCATTCCAGCTGAACTGACCGCAGCTCCATTACCCTGGCAACCTCTCATCCGCCCATCAACGGAGCTGCACCATGCCACCCTCTTCCATCCTCCGTTTTGCAGGCTCCAACATTTGGTCCACCTCCATGAGTGGCGGCTATGAAACAATGTCGGGCACAAGCATGGCAACCCCCATGGTGTCGGTGAGGGCAGCCGGCTTTGCTGGTGTTGGTGTCCGTGGGAATTTGAGAGGAGCAGGGCCCAAACAGGCGGCTGGCTGGGCCCGCCGTGTTCGTCGCGATGCCTGACCTGCCACCCACGTCCTCTGGCTGCTTTTACTTTCACCACCGTAGGGCGCCGCCGCGCTGCTGTGGTCCGCCAAGCCAACCGCCACTTACCAAGAAATCAAGGCGGCGCTGTTCAACTTTGCGGACCGAGTGATCGACAGCAGCAAAGTGCAGAACGGGCGGCGCCTAAATGTGGCACGAGCGCTGAACGGCCTGCTGGGGCTGCCCGCCCCCACGGTCCCCAAGTACACAAGTGAGAGCCGTGCTGTGCCGCGCTCCGCTAGGTTGCTGTGCGGTGGGCTCTGGTCTGCTGTGTTGGTGCTGTGTGCGCTGCGCTGTGTTGTAGCTCCCCTTCGTCCTGCTGCCTGCGTCCTCAACCGCGTATCATCTGCTCTTGCTGGCGCATGCTGCGGCAGCGGTGTCGCTTGCGCTCAGTCATGGGCTGCCTGCTGCTGCTTGCTGCTCGATAGTATGTCTGGCCCACCACCTCACTCACACCCTACTGCGTTGCTCCCTCCTTGCCCGCTTCCTGTGCTGCAGCCACGCTCAAGGAGGACGCGAACCTGATGTACGAGTTCAACATCCAGTTCGCCACCTACTCGCTGAGCTGGAGGAGCAAGGCTGACTGCAAGTCGGGGTGAGCACGCTGCCAAGGCAGCGCTGCTGTATCTGTGTGTGGCATGTACAGCAGCACCGCAGCGGCATGTACAGCAGCCACAGCGCGTGCTGACTGTATGCCGGCCCTCCCTGCTGCCCTCCAGGTGCTTGGCATCCCCCTGGTGCTACTACTTTGTCGCTTCGGATGACCAGAAGTGAGCGCTGCAGCAGCTGATGCGTGCCATTGTGCCATTGGCGGGCCCGTGCCGTTTGCGCCGCCACCGCTGTGTGATTCGTGCCCGCCGCTGCTGCTGCTGTGTTAGGCACAACCGTTTCTTAGCGAGTTCTTTCAGCCTACCATTTCTCAGACCACAACCTCTGCATGCTGCACTAGTGCTTGCTTGCTCACCGCTGCGACTTGCTTGTACTGCATGCCACATCGGTGCATGCACATTCGCTGCCCGGCTAGCACCCACCAAGCACTCCCTGCTGCACCCTGTCCGCCCACCTCGCAGCCTTGAACTTGACGTCGGCTATGGCACTTGCCTGTGGTGCGACGCCTCGTGCGTGGTGACGACGAGCAGCTACCGGTACGGCATCCTGTCCGGCCAGAAGCAGTCTGCGGTGGTGATACCCCCCAAGCCCGCCCAGATCAGCACGCCGGTGAGTGGTCCCAACTGGCCTGTGTGGGGCGGCTGGGGACAGGGCAGGAATGGCGGGGTGCAGGGCATTGCAGTTTCCACTTGCCGTGCAAGCAGTGCTCGGCTGGGCTCACCTGCTCCCTTGCTGCCCGTGCCTCCCTGCCATGTGCAGCGCAAGCAGCAACGGCGGCCCGTGCGCCCACCCAAGCTACTGCGCCGCTTCCGGTAATGTAATTCCATGGAGTCAGGCGCTGTGGCTCTATGAGACAAGCCGGTCAGCAGCCTGTGCGGCAGGTTGCTCGAGGCTGCAAGCCATCCAGCGCCTTGCGTCGCTACACCCAGCAAGGCCGCCCCTGCCGGTTGGCCAACTGCTTCGCCGCCCCGGCTCCACTCGCAAGAATGCTGCTGAAGAAGGAAACACACGATTTGTCCCAGCATTTAAGCCATCGCTCCCCGTATATCTTCTCACTTCTTCGGATATTCCATGGTTTCAAGGCATCTGCTCTCGCTTGTTCCTCTTGCCGCCTATCCCCCGTCTTCACTGCTCTCTGGACCCGACACGCCTCACACCCCTGCCTTCAGTCCACTTATCTACCGTATACATGTCTTTGCTCACCTGTAACGGAGTCAACAGTCAGGACAGCATGCAACGGGAACGACTGGCGCCGGCGCCCTCGGCGCCCTGCCGCGCCCGATGTGGCGGGGGCTCATGATGCCGGCGGGCGCGCCTTCGAGCCTGAACCGCTTACAACCCACCAGCACACACCTCACAAAAGCACTTCAGCAGCTCGCGACACCAGAACAACTCCACCAGCGGCAGCGTATGCGCAAGCTCACTGCCCGTAGCACCGAGACCTTGCGCGCAGTCATGCAGGCATCCTCCCTGACGATCAAGCACCAGGCAAGGCTTGGGCAAGCGTGTGCAAGGCGGGTCCCGGCGCGGCGGCCCAAACCCTCCTTTCGGTCTCGGGCCGCCCTGCTTGCCCTGCCAGCCTCACGATAAGCCCACGCTCGATGACGTGCAGGGGCTGGCAAGGCCTGCGGGCGCGGCCTGGCGGCAGCGGCGGCCGGCGCCACGCCTGGTGGTAGCGGCCGGCGGCAAGCAGACCGTGTGGAATGGCGAGGGGCCGGGTGAGCAAACGCTTCTTGTTGCTTGTAGTGAGGAACTTCAGCTATGAATGTGTGGCCTCCTTCCAACCTTGGCAAGTGGCGCAGCCAGCCAGGGCAGAGAGGATTCCGTCGGGCCAGCTCGCTGGCTTGCTGCCCCTCGTCAGCTCTCCTCAGTACCAACCCTGCTGTCCTTTGCGCTTGTGTTCTGTTGCAGACTACACCATGCGGGATGTGGAGCGCTTCCACGAGGTGCGAGCTGCCTTGCATGACATAACGCCCACCTGTCGTTTATGCCAGACTGTTTCACGTGCCGCTGCATGCCAGCCTGGCTCTTGAGAGAGGCGGCGTGCCATGCCTGCAAGCAGCTGCGCCACACAGTTTGGCACAATCAGCTGTTGTTGTTCAAAGTGTCCAGCTTCCGGTACCTGCTCGAGGCGGACCATGTGCACTCCTGCCTTTTGTCTGCAGGACGAGGCGGCCCGCAAGTTCCACCTGCCCGCCGACATGAGCCAGTGGGACGGCGAGGGCAAGGGTGCGCGGGGCAGGTTACAGAGGGGTGGCATCGGGGCCAGAAAGGCTGGGGCGTGACGACGTGCACAGATGCACTGTAGTGAAGAAATGGCACGCAAAGCAACAGGCAGCGCGTTTACACCACTCGCCTCTGCCTGGCTGTGCGAGTGCGGCTGCACATGTGGGATACCTACGCAACACCACGAGGCCACTTGATCCAGTTTGTTACTCTGCATTTTTTTGCAGACTACAGCATGAGGGATGTGGAGGCGTTCCACCAGGCGCAGGCCCGGGCGGCCGCCGGCCCCGATGTCTTCAATGGAGAGGGTCCGGGTGAGCCAAAATGCGGCGCTGGGGACTGCAAGCAACACAGTGCGTGCGCTGGTATGCACTGTAGGGCGGTAAGGGGCTGTTGAGGGGCAGTTGGGTGCAGTGCGCAAGAAGCCCTGCTCGCGCCCAGGGCTGCGTTGTGCGTTTCTTGCTCCCTTCTAACGCTGTGTTGCCCGCCGCTCAACCCATCCCTTGCAGCATACGGCATGAAGGACGTGGAGGCGTTCCATGATGCGCAGGCCAAGCCGCGCGGCCCTGACTCCAGGCAAGGCATTTATCAGCAGCTGTGGCACAGCAGCGGCAGCGCTCCCATTGTGCAGGCGCAGAGCAGACCCCTGCTGTGGGCTTGAAAGCTTGGCCTCACGGCGGCCCCGCCTCCCTCCCCTCCCGCAGCATGTACAACGGAGAGGGCCAGGGTGAGCAGCCTGCCTCTGAGAGCCTCTGAGAGCCTCGTTACTTTGTGTGTGTGTGTGTGTGGGGGGGGGGGGGGGGGGGGGGGGGAGGCAAAGCTTTGAAGGGTGAATGGCTCGAAGCATGTCGCTCAGTTTTGCACGAAGTGGCTTGCAAATTCACCCCTCCCCATTCTGTGCTGCAGACTACGACATGAAGGACGTGGAGCGCTTCCACGAGGAGGCAACTAAGGACGCCATGATGCGCCGCAAGTGAAGCCGCACCCGGCGGACACCAAGGCCGACAAGCGACAGTGTGGGCCGGAGCCGGCGCAATGATGCGCCGCAGGTGGAGCCAACACACTGGCTTACGACGCCAGCCTTTGTAGTGGCTGCGGCAGACTGCTGACGCCAGAGGCTGCTGCGGCCGTGGCATGGTCCACAGCCGCAGCCATGGTCAGAGTAAATGCATGATATGCCGCAACCCCAGTTGAAAGTGCAGCCGCAGCGGGCCCGCCCCTCACACTGAACACCTTGCTTTTGCACACTAGCCTTCCTGGCAGCCGCACCCTGCACATCCGATTTATTGCATGCCCTGTTTTTGCCTTGCCCAGTTTTGAGAGGGAGCCCGGCTTGCTGTTCGACAGCGGCCAGCCCCAGCCATTCAGATTTTCCTTCGACCAACCCCTGCGCTTGTGTACCCCCTGCAAGCCTGATAACGCTAAGATATTGCCGCCGTAGCATGGGAGCGTGCCCCTGTACCCCACCTTGATGTAAGATCAGAACGCAGCCAGCGCTTTTACCAAGATTGCAAGCAGTGCAAGCAGTGCCAGCCAATGTAGTAGGCACGAGGGAAGCACGAGACAGGCTCAAAGGTACTCGTCAAATCCATCATCTTCATCTTCTTCATCCTCTGCCCAGGCAGCCGACTCAGAAACCGCTGCTGCTGCCGCCGCTGCTGCCGCCGCACCGCCGCCGCCGGCGCCGCCCTTGTCTTCTTGCTGCTGCTCCTCCTCCTCATCGTCCCAACCCTCCTCCTCCTCCATTTTTGCATCTGTTGCAGCTTGCTGTGCCTCCTGTTCAGCAGCACCTTGCTGCTGCTGCTGCTGCTGCTGCTGCTGCTGCTGTGCTTGCTGCTGCTGCACTTGTTGTGCTCGTTGCTGCTGCTGCCCAGCTGCTGCCGACGCCGCAGCAGCGGCAGCTGCCCCCGTCAGTGTTCGGCGGAAGGGCTGGTGGAAGGTGTCGTGCAGGCGGCGGGCCTTGGTTGGGCCAATGCCCGGGCAAGCCTGTAGCTCCTCGGCAGAGGCGTTGAAGATGGCTGCCACCGAGCCAAACCTGTGGGTCGGCAGGTTGGAGTGCAGTGGCTTGGAACGGCAGTTTGGTTTATCGAATCAGCAGCCAGGCAAGCGAGGCAATCTGTATGCCGTCAATACCGAGCCTTGTTGGGGGCGCCCACACAATCATAGCATACCAGCGCAGGCGACTATCACAACAACAGCCTGCCGCACCAACGGCAGCAGCGGCGGCGGCGGCAGCGGTTGCACTGGCAGCTGCAGCAACCCACGCACCTGTCCCCCAGCGTCTTGACATCGGTGCGGTTGACGCCGCGCACGGTGGTGAGCGTGGCGTTGATGCGGGACAGGTAGTCGGTGCCCAGGTCCTTTTGGATCACCTCCGCTGGCTTGTGCTCGTAGCTGGGCGGGTGATTGGATCATGGGAGGGGAAGGATTGGAGTTGGGTGGGGTGAGAGGGCAAACAAACATTTAGCTTTGTTGCAAGCATGCCCATGCCAACCGAAGGCAGGCTGTGTGGCTGTGTTGGAATTGCTGCTCAGTGCCACTGGCTGCGAGAAGCTTCCTCAGCCATGGTCCCGGCCCGCCCGCACCTCTTGAATGTTTCCAGGTAGCGCGCGCACTCCTGGTTGCTCCACCCGCAGATCAGGGTGCAGTCGTTGCCCAGGGCGGCGCGCGTGACCTGCGGCCCATTGCAAGGCAGGGTAGGAGCAGCGGCTATGTTTTGAAAGGGGTAGCAGCCCAGATATCGAAGTTGCTACATCGAAAACAGCGCGTCAATACCTTTGTCACCCCGCCGAGTGCCTGAAACAGGTCTGCAAGTCCTGGCCGCACATCCACAACATTCAACAGCCCCCTCACCTGTGCCAGCGGCTCTACTGCGTCTTCAGTGTCCACGTGGCACAGGATGATGCGCATGCGGAACGAGCGCTGCAGCTCGCGGATGCGGTGGTGGATGTACTCCGGCTTCAGCAGGTGGTACCTGCGGGGTGCAGGACAGGGCTGAGCCGAAATGGGCAGGATGTGAGGCAGCAGGGTGGCATCAGACACGTACTTTGGCATACGGCAATGCACACCTTGCGATAGTACTCAGAAAGGAGGACATGGGTAGGCATAAGCAATGCAATCCACGAGACTGGCATGCCGGCAGCAGCCATCAAACGTCCCCCGCCTGCTTGTAACGCAACACGCAGCGGCGCTGGCCCCCATCTGCCCATGCCCCTTTGACAGCCGCACCTGAGGCTGAGGAAGAGGCAGGCGGCGTCCCGCCCTAGCAGGTAGTCGGGCACAATGTCGCCAAACTGCCAGCGCACGTTTCTGCGGCAGAGCGTTGAGGGAGACAAGGGGTGGGGCAAGTGCCACTCAATGTCACAGCCACAACAGCAGTGCAGGCCAACAAAACGATGCAGCGCCTTCCGCTGCACCCAGCACATGCACGCCCGAGCCGCAACGCAAGAACAAGAAAGCAACAGCAGTGAAGGAGGGAGTGCGTACCTGATGTAGCGGAGCACTGGGTTGCCCTCCTGCCGCCTGCTCACAATGATGGCATTGGCGGGGAACTGCTGCTGTGGTGGTGGCTGCTGCTGCTGCGGCTGCTGCGCCTGCTGTGGCATGGCCGGCCCACCTGGCCGCTGCTGGTTTGGCGGTGCGTAACGATGCTGCTGCTGGGCATACTGCTGCTGCGGTCCAGGCGGCGGCAGTGGCTGCTGGAAGCCCGGCCGAGGCGCCGGAGCCTGCTGCTGCCACTGCTGCTGCTGCTTCTGCTGCTGCACTGGAGCCTGCTGCTGCCACGGCTGCTGCCGCTGGGCCTGTGCCTGTGGCGAAGAGAAGCGCGGCCGGCCCTGCCCCTGTGCCTGTGGCTGATGGGCTCCTGCCTGCTGCTGCTGCTGCTGGCGCTGCGGCGGCTGTGCCGGGCGTGCCTGCTGGTACTGCTGCGCCTGCTGGGCTGCGGGGCCTGCCTGCGGCGCTCTGCCGCTCACGCCGGGGCGGCCACCTCCGATGAAAGCAAAGGGGTCGACCCCGCCGCTGGGCGGGCGTTGCGCTGCCGGCTGTGGCACGGCACCTGCTGGTGCTGCTGCTGCCCCGCTGCCGCTCGGCCTAAACAGGTTGGTGGGCGCTGCTCGCTGCCGCTCGGCCTGCTGCACCTCGCGAAATGAAGGGATGGCGATGCCGCCCGGTCGCGGGCTGGCAGCGGCGGCGGCAGCGGCGGCGGGTGGCGCTCCAGCAGCGGCGGCCCCTCCCGCCTGCTGCTGCTGCTTGCGCTGCAACCCGCCATCTCCTCCTATAAAAGAGAAGTCCATGCGAGCGGGGCAGAGAAGTGCTGCGGGCCCGGGCTGCAAAGTGCGCCCAAATGCGATCGCGCAGCAGTGCACGCACTCCTGAGGCTGCAGCAGCGGCTGGGAGGGCCGAATTGACTGCAAAACAGCCTGTGCTGCGCCATGCTGCGGGAGCCATTTTGAGCTGGGCCCTGCTCCTGCAGGGCACTGCGCATATCCGATCGCTCCCAGCAGTGGTGCAGGCTCACCAGCAGCCCGTGCAGCACCAGCGGAGCGGCGGCCTCGCTCGAGCTGCGCCGCAGGAGCGCAGCGAGCGGCGGCATGGCGGCCGAACCGCTGCAGGGCATCTTTGCGACCTCAGACAAGAATGACGATGGCGGCCTGGACGAGGTGCGAGGGCAGCGTGACAGCGGCGCGCAGCTGCGTCAAGCTTGCGGGGCCCAGGGGACCACCCCTGTCCTCCACATAGTGCGCAGGAGCGCTCAGGGTGCCGCTCAATACTACCGCGCTGCCCTGACAGCTGCCGCCGCCGCTCGGCCCCCGTTCACAACCCTGCCTGGCCTGCCCCCGATGCGCAGTCAGAGGTGGCATGGCTGATCAAGGCGGTCAACCCCGATGTGCCGCTGGGCGAGGCGGCGCTGGGGCTGATCCTGGAGGAGGTGCGCACCAGCTGGGCAAGCGGCATGGGGGGCCTAGTGTTGGAGGCCAGGCAGCTGGGGAGCAAGGGAGAGGACGGGCCTTGTGAGCTGAAAGCAGTGCACGCAGCATGTTGGCAGCAGGCCGGAACGCCTGGCACATTTTAACTTGCAGATGTATCCGCACCGTAAGTGTATGACTACCGTTTCGCTCCATCTGTCCCCAACCCGCAGGTCTGGGCGGCCTTCCCGGCACATATCAAGCAGCAGGGCCTGACGTATGAAGGACTGCAGCAGCTGTACGCGCAGGCAAGCCGTGGCTGAATGGTTTGTTCAGTTGTGAGCGTGCGAGTGCACTCAGGCGCCAGGCACTGCTACGAGCTACGGCGCGCAATGGTCCTGCCGCCGGCCAAAATGTCATCCCCGCCCCTTTGGCCCGCAGCCCGCCCACAACATGGCTAGTTGTAAACCAGCTGCTCTGCACCCATCCTCCTTTGCCGCAGGGCTATGGCGACCCAGAACGGGACTACCAGCTGCTTGCACAGCAGGCGGCAGATGAGGCGGCAGCCGACGCGGGCGGGCAGCCGCAGGGCGGCTCTGCAGCCAAGCGCGCCAGGCTGGGCAGCGCGGCGGTGGCGCAGGTACGGTGATGTTATTGACGTGATTGCCCTTTATGCATGTCCAAGGCCAGTGAGGGGCGTATGAATGGTGCAGGTCTTGATGCGCAGGCATGGGCCCGAGCATTGCGCTGCAGTACAGCAGGGCCCAGCCAATCCTTCTCACTGTTGCTCTGCCTGCCCGCCTACCTCCCTCTGCCTGACCCCAGGCCCTGCTGACGCCGGCGGCTGGCGCCAAGGCGGGCGGGTTGACGCCACGTGACGTGTTCGACGACCTGCAGACGCCTGCTCCTGGCAACGGTGGGGCAGGCGGCGACAGCGCCGCAGAGGAGCTTGGCTTGCTGGCTGCACAGCACAGCGCTTGCGGCAGTGCTCGCGGCAGTGAGGAGCGCGCCGCTGCCGGCACCATCGGCGCTGTGGGTGGCCCCAGCACCCTCAGCCGGCGGGGCACGGCAGCCACCGGGGAGCTGGAGGCCCCGCTCACCGCCCGCTCCGATGTGTTTGACTTCCTGGCCACCCCTCGGACCGAGGCGGGCGCCTTTGCGCCCCCACAGGCAAGCGCTGGGCCTGGGATTGATAGATGTGGGAGCTTGCAATGCCTGCAGCTCTCAGCTCGTTGTCCATTAATCGCTATTGCAATGCCTTGGCAAAGCATGTGGCCCCGCCTCAATTCCCACCAGGAACCTTACTTTTGCCCTGGTCATCCCTCCCTCCCAACCCCATGCAGTCCCTGCGTGGCATCAACACACGCGGCCCTGGCGGCCAGCTGGCACCCGGCCTTGGTGGCATGGATGGCAGCAGCCTGCCGGCCACCCCCATGACAGCTGGCGGCGGCGACATCTTTGATGGCCTCGTCACCCCCACAGCCACTGCGGCCGCAGCGGCTGCCGACGCTGCCGGCGCAGCGGCAGCCTTCCAGCGCCCAGACAGCGTGCCGCCGCTCAACACCGCGGCGCTGGCGGCGGCGGGTGCAGCGGGCAGCGCCGTGGCGCCAACCACTGGCGCCACAGGCACCACTTTTTACAGCGCGCAGGATGCTGCCAGCGGTGCCTTCCCATCCGACCGCTCTGCTTTCAAGAGCACTCGCTCCGGCCTGCCCAGCGGCCGTGCGTCGGATGTGTTTGACTTTGTGCAGACGCCGGCGCACAGCAGCCGTGGCGGCACGGTGGCAGCAGGTGTGGCTGCCGGCGCAGTAACAGCAGGCGTGGTGGCCGCAGCTGCGGCGGCCGCCAAGCTCGGCAGCTCGGAGCAGCAGGGTGCTTCGCAGCAGGATGAGCCTGCTGCCGTGGAAGTGGCGGCCAAGCGACCAGGCTTCCGCATGGACGTGAATGATCTGGCGGAAGATTCCGTCTCTGGTGAGGCTGGTTGTTTGGGTTTGAAAGAGGTGGCGTGCAGGTCGCAGCGTGCGTTTCATTGTTGTGTGCTTAACAAGATTGCGTTGTGTGCACAGTACTTGATGTAGGCTCCCCTTGTGGCTTATTGACTCAGCCCTGTGCAAGCAATGTTCCACACCCGCCCCCTGCAGTCACCGAGAGCTATGCCGGCACCGGCAGCCCTGCAACCGTCAGCAAGCCGGCCCCTGCTGGCGCAGCCAGCATGGCAGGCGCTGCTTCCGCCACTGCGGCTGGGGCAGGGGCGCCTGCGCCCCAGGGTGCTGCTCCAGCGGCCTCCCCAGCCGCTGCAGGCAGCGCTTCTGTGGGATCAGCGGTGGCAGCTGCTGCAGCAGGCGCTTCCCCGCTGAGCTTCACGCTGCGCCTGCCGGCCGACAGCTCCGCCAACTTTTCGGGCGGCGAGCAGGAGCAGCGGCGCGAGCTGCTGGCGGCCTTTGAGCGAGCCCTGCCAGGTACGTGGCTTAGGGCATGGCTGGAATCGGCTGTTGCACAAGCAAGGCGTTATTATGTGTGTTCGCGGTCTTCACACCTGGCTGTTGCATGTCAACCTGTGACTGCTAGTCATCAACCCCCAATGCCACTGTGATCCCCATCTGCTCTGCAGAGGGCAGTGCTGCCGAGCTGGCGCACGCGTCTCCCGCCCCGGACGGCTCCCTGCTGGTCACCGTGGCGGCCACGCTGCCGCGCGGCAGCAGCACCGCGGCAGAGGAGGCTCAGTACATGGCCGCCGTGCTGCACAGCGACGCGGGGCAGGTGCACTCGGATGTGCTTTTTTGGGTTGTGGTTGTGGAGACTGGCATGATTGGGTGGAGGCTGCCATGCAGCTAGTGAAACAGGAGCTTGTAGCAGCGGCCATGCCTGCAATGCATGCACAAACGCCAGTGATCCCTGATGCCACCACTCCTTACAACACTGCTGCCTTCCCTGCTGCCAGGTGTTCACCCCCTCCGTGTTTGGCGAGGTCAGCCTGGTGTCCGTGGCAGCCGCCAGCGGTGCTGCGGCCGCTGCGGCAGCCGCCTCTACGGGCAGTGTGGCACAGGCTGGCGACTCGGCTGCTGCCGAGGACTCAGCGGCCTCCGGTCCAGCTGTGCCTGCGGCCGGCGGGCGTGTGGAGGAGTTTACGGTGGCAGAGCGTGCTCAGCACGGCAAGGGCCCCGGCGCTGCGCCTGCTGTGGTTGCGCTGGCGGATGCGGAGCAGCCGGCGGAGGAGCAGGCACCCCCGCCGACCGAGCTTGAGCTGAGGTGAGAGGATTCAGCCCAAAGTGACTGGGGCTGGTGATCAGGTTGCAACACCACACCCACCTGCTGCCAGTCTGGGAGACTGGAGGGCTGCGTTGCCAGCTTTATGAGCGGCCTGCATGGCCTGAAGGCACTGCTTATCCTGCTCATGCCTTGCGCCTTCCCATCCGCCCTGCAGCCTGCCGGTGGTGTGCGAGACTGCTCCAGGCGCCACCTCCCTGCCAGCCGATGTCGAGGCCGAGCTTGTGGCAACGGTGTCTGCTGCGCTGCCAGGCAAGAGGTCGATGTGGATTACCTGGCTGGCCCCGAGTTTGGCAGTGAATGCCAGCTGCCAGTTTGGGCCAACCACCCATAAAGCAACCCTCATGCTCCACATGCAACCTGCTCTGACTCGCAATGCCTGCCCCACACCCCTGCTTTCTGCTCGCAGAGGGCAGCATGGTGCATGTGGCGCGTGTGGCCCCCTCCCCCACCGGCCCTGGCCTGGTGGCGGCAGTGGAAATCTCAGTGCCTGCTGCCGCAGCACCTGAGGCCGCCGTGCAGCAGGCAGGCCAACAGCTGGAAAAGCAGTATCAGCAAGCAGCGGCCGTGGTAGTGGCTGAGAAGGCAGCTGTGGCTGCCGCTTCCGCTGCGGCGCAGGCCGCAGCAGAGGCAGTGGCGGCAGGCAGCAGCGATGCTGCAGTGAGCGCAGCGGCAGCTGCAGCAGAGGCCGCTGCGTCTGCTGAGACTGCAGCTGAGCAAGCTGGCACAGCGGCGGCGGCAGAGGCAGCTCGCAAGGCAGGCGCTGAGGCAGCAGCCGCCCAAGCAGCTGTCACTAGCTTTGAGCGGGCAGCCGCGGCTGAGGCTGCTGTGGAGGAGGTAACGGCAGCACTTGCGGCCGTGAAGCAGGCCCGGACTGCAGCAGAGGCAACCGCAGCTGCAGAGCAGGCTGTGGCAGCTGCCACTGCTGCACAGGAGGCGGCGGCTGAGAGCGGCAAGGCTGAGGCCATCCAGGCGGCTGAGCAAGCCGCAGCTGAGGTGTCTGCTGCTCAACAAGAGGCTGCCAATAAGGTAGCCAGCGAGGAGCAGGCTGCTGCCAAGCTGGCAGAAGCTGAGGCAGCCGCGGCAGATGCCAAGTCTGCCACCAGCGCAGCAGGTGCCAAGGCTGCCGCTGAGGCTGCCATTGCGGCGGCTGAGGATGCGAAGACAGCGGCAGCGGAGGCCGGCACAGAGGCGGCTGCAGCATCCGCGCATGCAGCTGCCGAGCATGCATCGGCAGCCCAGGAGGCTGCGGCGGCTGTCGAGCACCAGGAACAGGCTGTCGCGCAGGCAGAGGCTGCAGCAGTGGCCCTGACTGAGGTGAAGGCAAGCAGCGATGCTGCTGCAGCTGCAGCTGCTGTGGAGGCAGCCACGGCTGCTGCTGCTTTGGCCGCCACAGCAGCAGAGCAAGCAGGCACCCCTGCTGCGGCTGAGGCGGCTGCACAGGCAGCCGCTCATGTGGATGCAGCCAAGCAGGCCGCAGCAGTGGTGGCCGGCTGCGCTGCGGCCAGCGAGGCAGCACAGCGCGCCGCTGATCTGGTGGCCAGTGCTCAGAGCGCAGAAGAGCTTGCCGCTGCACAGCAGGCGGCTGAGGAGGCTGCTGCTGCGGCTAAGGCGGCTGAGAGTGGTGCTACCGAGTCAGGTGCGTGTTGTTGGGCAGGTGCCGGTTTGGGTCTGCTGGTGTGCTTGATTGTTTTGCAAGGGTGGCGCGCACCAATCACTGCCTGCCACTGTTTCTCTTGCCTGCATCGTTTTGATGTCGAGCCCCCTAACCCTGCCTCCAACACCCCTGGTTGCAGGCATCGCTGCTCCTGTCGCCGTGACTGCCACCACTGCCATCGCCGCCGCGGCAGCAGCCCAGGAGCGTGCCGCTTCCCGGCTTGCGGCCGAGCAGGAGGCTGCTGCCGCTGCCGCCGAGGTGGCAGCTGTGGCAGAGCAGGCTGGCGCTGCGTCCAGCCCTGCCGAGGCCCAGGCTGCTGCCGACAAGGCAGCTGCTGCGGCCCAGAAGGCACAGCAGGCGGCCGATGCTGCCGCCACTCCGGCAGCAGCTGAGGCAGCAGGCAAGGCAGCGCAGCATGCAGCTGCTGCTGCCAAGGTTGCGGCTGCTGTGGCCAGCTGCGCTGCTGCCAGCGAGGCAGCGCAGCGTGCCGCTGAGCTGGCGGCCAGTGCTCAGAGTGCAGAGGAGCTTGGTGCTGCTCAGGCGGCGGCTGAGGAGGCTGCGGCGGCGGCCAAGGCGGCTGAGAGTGGTGCTGCCGAGTCGGGTGCGATGGTTGTGGCACGTTTTGTTTGATTTTGTGGGATTGTTGGTTTAGATGCCGAATGTTCCCCTGGCTTCCAGTTGTGCTGCTTGTATTACGTGAAATGCCCACCTGCCTGCGCAATGCTCCTCCTGCCTGCACGGTTCCCTCACCCTGCCATTCAACACCCCTGATTGCAGGCATCGCCGCCACCACCATTGCCACCGCCACCTCCGTGATCGCTGCTGCGGCTGCGGCCCAGGAGCGTGCCACTTCCCGGCTTGCGGCCGAGCAGGAGGCTGCTGCCGCCGTTGCTGAGGTTGCGGCTGTGGCAGAGCAGGCTGGCGCTGCGTCCAGCCCTGCCGAGGCTCAGGCTGCTGCCGACAGGGCAGCTGCCACGGCAGAGAAGGCACAGCAGGCGGCCGAGGCTGCTGCCACTCCGGCAGCAGCTGAGGCAGCAGGCACGGCAGTGCAGCATGCAGCTGCTGCTGCCAAGGTTGCGGCTGCTGTGGCCAGCTGCGCTGCTGCCAGCGAGGCAGCGCAGCGTGCTGCTGATCTGGCGGCCAGCGCCCAGAGTACAGAGGAGCTTGGTGCTGCTCAGGCGGCGGCTGAGGAGGCTGCGGCTGCGGCCAAGGCGGCTGAGAGCGCTGCTGCCGAGTCAGGTGCGATGGTTAGGCATGGTTTTGGGTGGGTCTGAGCGTTTGTCTGCTATGTCGGGCAATCTTCCCCTCTCCGCACCCCAAACGGTCTCTGTCTTGGCATGCTCTGCTTGCCTCTCGTTCCCTCCTCAAGCCCCTCTTGTCCCTTTTCCTTTCACAGGCATTGCCGCTCCAGCTGCTTGTGCCTCGGCATCCGCTGCCGTGCAGCAGGCGGAGCAGACAGCTGCTGCTGCCCGTGGCAGGCTGGCTGCCGAGCAGGCAGCAGCGGACAGCCTGCAGGCTGTGGAGGAGGCTGCGTTGCAGGCGGCCGGCACTGCAGATGTCACTGTGGCGTCCGCTGCAGTGAAGGCTGCTGAGGCGGCAGCAGCGGCAGCCAGCGAGGCGGCCGAGCAGGCTGGCACTGCATCAGCTGCAGCCATTGCTGGGCAGGCAGCCGAGAAGGCGCAGGTGGTGCGCCAGGCCCTGGCAGCTGCCGAGAGCTGCTCGGCGGCCGCGGCAGCTGCGGAGCAGGCGGCCAGCCTGGCACAACAGGCGCAGCAGGCTGACTCCTCTGCTGCGGCTGCCGCCCTGGTGGAGCAAGCCCAGGCGGCCGCCAAGGAGGCCGAGTGTGCTTCTCAGGCATCTGGTGAGCAGCGAGCGCTTCATTGCTGTGTTTGTTGTTTGAGAGCTGCTGCTTTGCCACGCTTCGTCATCGTGTTGACAGCTTGGCTTGCGCCGACATAGCTCATGTCCTCGGCCTGTCGCGCCACCAAACCAACTTGCCCTTCCATTGCCCCCCTTGTTTGCAGGCCTGCCCGCGGCAGCCGAGGCGGCAGCATCCGCTGTGGCCGCTGCACGGGCAGCCCAGGAGGCATCTGTTGCCAAGGCATCTGCCGAGCTGCAGGGCGCCAAGGCTGCAGAAGGCGCAGCTGCAGCTGCAAGCGACGCGCGGGCTGCCGCAGACATTGAGGCAGCCCAGGGAGCGGTTGCTCGCGCCAAGGAGGCTGCCGCAGCAGCCAAGGAGGCGGCGACCACAGCAGGCACAGCGGCGGCTGCTGAGGCAGCAGCCAAGGCAGAGGCTGCTGCCAGCGAAGTGGCAGCCGCCGTGGATGCCTGGGTGGCAGCAGCTGCAGCAAAGGAGGAGGCTCAGCAGGCGGCGGAGGCAGCCAAGGCGAGCGGCGATGCCCTGGCAGCCTCTCAATCTGCTGCCGCCGCAGCCGCTGCAGCCAAGGCTGCTGAGAAGGCGGCAGCGGCCTCTGGCCTGCCGGCAGCACTTGAGCTGGCTGCAGCGGCAAGCGCCGCTGCGCAGGCGGCGCAGGCAGCCGCCAGCGGCAAGGCAGGCGCAGAAGAGATGGCGGCAGCAGCGGCTGAGACCGCCGCTCAGTCTGCAGCTGAGGCGGCGGCAGCAGAGGATGCTGCTGCTGTCTCCAAGGCAGCTGAGGCAGCTGCTTCAGCCGCGGCTTCCGCTCAAAGGGCAGCGGATGAGGCAGGCACAGCTGCTGCTGCAGAAGCGGCAGGTCGTGCGGCCCAGGCCGCACAGCAGGCTGCCGCAGCAGCGGCCGCGGTGGCTGCTGCCGGCGATGCTTCCGAGCAGGTGGCCCAGCTGGCGGCGGCAGTTGAGACAGCTGACAGCGCAGCTGTAGCTGTCGAGACTGCCAGCAAGGCAGTGGCGGCTGCAAAGGCAGCTGAGGAGGCGGCCGCGCTTGCAGGTGAGGCTTTTGGTCCCAACAGTTTCACGGCCCTGGGGAGTTCAGATGCGTGGTGTGTGCCTGGATGTTGGAGTAAAACCTGCTCTGTCAAAAAGGCCCAATCGCAGACTGCATACTCTCCGCCTGCCCTGTCTCACCTCTTTGTGTCTCCACCACCCACTCGCACCACAGGCCTGCCGGCGGCTGTTGCTGCTGCAGCTGCCGCAGTGCAGCAGGCACGCATGGCCGAGCAGGCTGCGGCAGCCAAGTCAGCTGCTGAAGAAGAGGCAGTCGCTGCTGAGGCCGCAGCACAGCAGGCGGCAGATGCAATTGCCGCTGCCTCTGACCTGGCGGCGGTGCAGCAGGCAGTCGAGGCTGCCACTGCAGCAGCAGCTGCGGCCAGTCAGGCAGCACGAACGGCTGGCACTGCTGCTGCAGCTGAAGTGGCCAGCAAGGCAGCTGAACGGGCAGCAGCGGTGCAGCAAGCGGCGGCTGCCAAGACTATGGCTGAGGAGGAGGCAGTGGCAGCCTCTAAACAGGCGGGCCAGGCAGCACAGAGCGTTGCGGCTGCCTCAGATCTGGCTGCGGCTCAGGCGGCAGCAGATGCTGCAATTGCTGCTGCCGCCGCTGCCAACGAAGCGGCCGCCAAGGCTGGCACCACGGCCGCAGTTGAGGCGGCCAGTAAGGCAGCGGAGCAGGCAGCTGCAGTTCAGCAGGTGGTGGCAGCTAAGGCAGAGGCTGAGGAGGAGGCAGTGGCGGCAGCAGCGGCGGCAGAGCAGGCAGCGGAAAGCCTGAGCACTGCTTCTGACCTTGCAACTGCCCAGCAGGCAGCAGACGCTGTGGCCGCTGCTGCAGCCACGGCAAATGTGGCAGCGCAAAAGGCAGGCACGTCGGCAGCAGCTGATGCGGCCAGCAAGGCAGCGGAGCAGGTGGCGGCCATGCAGGCGGCAGTCGCTGCCAAGGCTGCCGCCGAAGAGGAGGCAGTGGCAGCGTGCAAGCAGGCTGAGGAGGCAGCAAACAGCATTGCCGTCGCCTCCGACCTGGCAGCCGCCCAGCAAGCAGCAGAGGCTGCAGCTGCCGCCGCTGCAGCTGCCAGTGCAGCAGCACAGAAGGCTGGCACCAGCTCTGCGGTCGAGGCGGCCAGCAAGGCTGCCGAGCATGTGGCAGCCGTGCAGGCAGCAGTGGCTGCAAAGGCGGCTGCCGAGGAGGAGGCAGCTGCATTGGTGGAGGCAGTGGAGCAGGCTGCGGAGCGTGCGGCCGCTGCCACTGATGTCGCAGCGGCCCATGAGGCAGCGGAGGCCGCTGCCGCAGCTGCTGCCGCTGCTGAGGAGGCGGCTCAGAAGGCCGGCACCACTGCCGCCGCCGCAGCGGCCAGCAAGGCAGCAGAGCAGGCGGCAGCTGTGCAGCAGGCAGCGGCAGCCAAGGCAGCGGCAGAGCAGGAGGCGGTGGATGCCAGCACGCGGGCGACAGAAGCGGCGGAGAGCGTCGCTGCTGCCTCTGATGCTGCTGCAGCTGCCCAGGCAGCCCAAGCTGCAATCTCTGCAGCCGCAGCTGCCAAGCAGGCCGCTGCAACGGCTGGCACGGAAGCGGCAGCTGCTGCAGCTGCACAGGCAGAGCAGCAGGCTGAGGCGGCACAGCAAGCTGCTGCGGCCAAAGCCACTGCTGAGGAGATGGCAGCAGCAGCGGTGGCGGCGGCTGAGCAGGAGGCCACTGCAGCAGTTGCCGCAGCAGAGAAGGCAGCGGTAGATGCACAGGCTACCGATGATCTGACCGCTGCCGAGGCAGCCGTTGCCGCAGCCAGCACGGCTGCTACTGCTGCTCAGCAGGCGGCAGAGCAGGCAGGTACAGCTGCTGCGGCCGAGGCTGCTGGCAAGGCGGCTGAGGTGGCTGAGCAAGTGCGGCAGCAAGTGGCTGCCAAGGCGGCTGCTCAGCAGGAGGCCTGCGCAGCAGCAGCTGAGGCAGAACAGGCAATCGCTGCAGTCAAGGCTGCAGCAGATCCGGCGGCAGCGGCGACAGCAGCTCAGGTTGCAGCCACCGCAGCGGCCGCCGCTGAGGCTGCAGCACAGAAGGCCGGCACACAGGCAGCAACGGCAGCAGCGGCAAAGGCAGCCGAACAGGCGGCCACTGCCCAGAAGGCGGTTGCAGCCGTGGCTGCCGAGGCAGAGGCGATGCAGGCTGTAGAGGAGGCGACTCGCCTGGTGGCTGCCGCCACCTCAGCTGCTGACCTGGCGGCAGCAAAGCAGGCCGCACAGCAGGCAGCGACACTAGCCGAGACAGCCCAGGCCACAGCAGTCGAGCTGGGTAAGTTGACTTGTGCCGCAGCGTGTGTGGTTTGGTGTGCCAGTGCTGCACATTGTATTGCTTGCTGTGCTTGGTTGATGATTGCACGCAAGTGGTCTCCATCTGTTTACACGCCTGCACACACACGTGTGCCCGTGCAGGTCTTCCTGCCAAGGCAGCCCCCATGGCTGCTGCTGCCCTCGAGGCGGCGGCTGTCAAGGCTGAGGCGGCAGCAGCGGCAGCCAGCGCTTCAGAGGCAGCCAGCAAGGCAGCCGCGGAGGCAGAGGCAGCGCCCTCTGCCGCCGCAGCAGGAGAGGCAGCTGAGGCCGCCGCAGCTGCTGCGGATGCCGCAGCGGAGGCGGCTCAAAGGTGCGGCACAGCCGAAGCCAAGTCAGCTGCAGAATCAGCTGCTGCGGCAGCCCAGGCTGCCATCAAGGCAGCTGCCGCCATCAAGCACAGTGAGGCTTCCGAGGTGGCGGCAGCAGGAGCGGCAGGAGCAGCTGGGCCGGGCCGGGTGGAGGAGTTTACTGTGGCAGAGCGGGCCAAGGCCCCTGCTCCTGCCCCAGTCAGCGCAGCGCACCCTGCAGGTGGGATTACGTAGCTTGCACAGCATGTGCCCGTCACGAGTCGGATGGGATTGGCAGGTTGTGCAAAGTTCATACATGCAGCCGGCATGCTGCAACACTCCACACATCTGTCTCGCTCTTCCCAACTTTTTACCGTTCTTCCCATGCCGCCCCCGCCCCTGCAGGCAGGAGCGTGGTGCCTCCGCTGGCAGCCGCAGGCACCCTTGCTGCCACTGTGGCGGCTGCACGGGCAGCCAACTCGCCCAGCAAGGCTCAGCCGGCCCCCAAAGCTGCTGCGGCAGCACCCTCTCCAGCTGCCGGCACCCCGGCAGCACCACCCAGCAGCACCAAGAAGCCCGGCCTGTTTGGCCGCCTGTTCAGCGGCAGCAAGGCCAAGCAGCAGGCGGCGGCAGAGGCGGCCGCGGCAGCAGAGGCGGCGGCTGCAACAGAGGCAGCAGCAGCAGCCCCAGCAGTTGTTGCCGAGGGCTCCGCCCCCACGCCTGTTGCGGCAGCAGCGGTGCCCGGCCTGGTTCACCTGCCAGCAGGCGCCCCAGCATCGGCACGCAGCGCGGCTCCGCTCTCCGCCCGTGCGCCGCTGTCGGCCCGCCGGGCAGGTGATGCAGAGGAGCCGGCTTCCTACCCAGTCTCAGCAGAAGCTTCCTCTGTCACATCTGTTGCCACAGCGGATGCGGGGACAGCAGCGCAGCCACAAGGCGGCCAGGCGGGCCGCTCCCCTGCCCCCGTGCTCTCGCCCCTCACCCTGGCAGAGGATGCCCTGCCACAGGCCAGCACTGCCTCTGCGGCCACCGCACCTGTGGCGCCTTCTGCAGTGGCGGCGGGTGCAATGGCAGGCGCAGCGGCCGGCATCGCTGCAGGCGCGGTGGCAGCATCAGCTGCCAGCGAGGAGAGCCGGGCACCCACTGTGGCAGTGCATGCGGCAGCGCCGGCAGCAGCAGCACAGGCGGCCGTGGAGCCGGCATCTGCTGCCTGGGCGCAGGGCCTGCCAGACCTGACTGGAGAGATGGAGCGCCTTGCGCTGCAGCAGCCGCTGCACGAGGAGGTGGGCAGGGTTTAGGGGATAAGCTTCCATGTGTTGTGCACCTGTCGCATCGCTCGTCGCTGCCTGTACTGTGCATGCCCTGTGGATGGGCTACTCTCACAGCGTCGGGCGCACCGCTCTTGTCAGTGCCCTTGCTCTAACCCTCGCTTCAGCCAACCACAACCCTCCTCGCCCACCCCTTTCCTGCCTTCGTTCAGTTTGGCGCGCTGAACCTGGAGTCGCGCTTGGAGGCAGCGGCCTTGGAGGCTGGACTGGGCTCCCCTGTGCTGCTGCACAGCGAGCCAGCTGGCGCAGCTGCCGCTGCCCAGCAGCCCGGTGGCATCACACAGCAGACCCCCGGCCTGCTGCACCAGCGCTCCCTGGACGCTGCTGCAGCGGCCGCACAGCCCGCCGCCCCCATGGTGCCTGTGGCCGCCCTGGGCGGTGCAGCGGCGGCGGCAGCGGCTACACCTGTATCCGACAGCAGCGGGGCATCTGCCCAGGTTGCGGCTGCCCAGGATCAGACCTCAGAGGCATTCTTTACTGCCCGGGAGCAGCAGACGGCAGCCACGGGCCTGGCGGCTGGCCCCACCCCTCAGTCCACAGCCGCCTCCCGCCCCAAGCAGGCTGCGGCGGCAGCAGCAGGCGAGCAGCCTGCAGCAGCAGGCGCGGCGGCCGCTGGCCTGGGTGCAGCGGCAGCCGGCGGCGCAGCCATCGCAGCAGCAGGCGCGGGTGCGGCGGCAGCCGAGGCGCCCGCCACGGCGGCGGTTGAGGCACAGCCTGCGGGTGCCTCTCCTGCACAGTCCAAGGACGAATCGGATGTTTCCTTTGCCTTCCATCGCCAGACGGGCGCAGCCGCCCAGCAGGACACAGCAACCAGCATCAGCGCTGCACCCACACCGGCACTGCATGGCGCCGCACCAGCAGGCGCAGCAGCAGAGGCAGCAGCAGCAGGCGTAGCAGACGCAGCAGCAGTGGGCGCAGCGCCAGATGCAGCAGCGGCGGGTGCAGCAACGGCAGGCGCTGCCCCGCCTGCAGGCCAGAAGGCAGGGGAGCTGGGCCCCATGGCGGCGGCGGCAGCCGCTGATGGGGCGGGGCCGGGTGCGCCCGGCGACCTGGCCTCCTACCCGCTCATGGACGATGGCCAGGTGAGCTGGGCTTGGGGATGCTGGCAGAACATCGGCTTGCCGGCTGTGCAGTTCGCTGTGCCTCGTCGCCGCACCACCCTGTCTGCATGCACCAATATGTCCAGCACTCCTTCCTGCCCTTGGGTTGCTTCTCTGACTTCTGACCGAGGCGCTCAAGTGTGTTTGTGGCGATGCGTTTCCCCAAACTTGCAGGGCTTTGCGGACTACGGTTTGGAGGAGCCGTCACTGGAGGGCCTGGAGGCTGCCCCCGTGCCGCGCATCAACTGGGCTGCCATGTCCAAGGAGGAGATCGTGAGTGGGCCGTGGGCTTCTTGTTTACAACAGGCTCAGCTGACTGTAACTCCATGCCCAGCAGCATCGTGCCTGGCCAGCTGAGCACGTTTGTACCCCCAGGGCAACCCCACCTGTTAACCCCATCACCCCTCCTGTACCCAACACACGTTTCCACAGGACGAGCACATCCAGTCGCTGCTGGCCCAGCTGGACGCATTGTTGGCCCAGCCCGGTGAGAGCCTTCCTGCCTGTGCTAGCAATGCCGCTGCTTGATCAAGGGCAGACCCCGGTTCAGCTGGGCGGCGCAATGTGACACGCACTGTACGGTTCTTCGCAAGGCTTGCACAGGCTGCTCAGCGCTACTCAGCGCTGTTAGCCCACCCACCAAGCCCACCTGCCACTGGAAACCTTGCACACCTGCCTTGCAACCCCCACCCGTGCCCCCGCCCACCTGCCCGCCCGCCCCCCACCCGCCCTCATCCATCCAGGGGCCGCGACCGTGGAGATTCTGTCGCTGCAGCGCGAGGCCTCCTCCATGCCCGACTGGGCCGCCTACAAGGCGCACATGGACATGGGCTTCCGCCTGTCCGGCAAGCAGCGGTGAGCAAGCACAGAAGCGCATTCTCAGTTGTGTGTGCACCGTGTAGGACAGGCACGGCACCCAGTGCAGTGTGGGTGTGGATGCGTTTTGCGCTTCCTATGCAGTGGCCGCCTGACACGCACCTTGCTGCCCTGCAATCTGCGATCATGTGGCCAACCCCACGCCACCCCACCCCAATGCAGGTACCGCGAGGCCGTCTACTCCTTCCAGGCCGCGGTGCGGGTGCAGGCGGCCGACCCGCTGGCCCACTTCCGCATCGGCAACGCGCTGTTTGCGCTCAAAAAGTACGCCGACGCGCGCAAGGTGCGAGGAGGGGCCGGGGCAAATGCGGGTAGCGGCTGGGGCTGTTTTGGTCGAGTGGGTGGGAGCCCAAGAGGGGACCTGCTGTGCAGACAGGTGCAGCCATCGTTTCGCCCTTGTGTTAAGCCATTCCCACCCCATGTGAGCACGCACTTTACTGTGCCCGTGCAGGCGTACGGCCGCGCGCTCAAGTGCTGCAAGCCCGGCGTGGACGACGCACTGCAGCCCAAGGTGCGCCCTGCTAGTCAAGCAGCTTGTAGTACTGCGATGCGGGAGACCGCTGGCTCCGTCCTGAGGTTGCTTTGCTGGCTGCGCCAATCTCCAACGATTCCGTAGCATCTGCCAACCCCACTCCCCCTGACCTCCCTCCACCCCGCCTTTGCTCATGTCCCCCCTCAGGTGTACGTCAACCTGGGCATCACCCAGGAGGCGGAGGGCCTGCTCATGGCCGCCTGCGACCACTACAAGTGGGTGTGGTGCATTGACGGTTGGTTGGGATGTTGAGGGCAGGGCGACAAAGCACAGAGCGCAACGCCCCGGACTGATGCACAGGAGGCCGCATGTGTCGCTTTCCCGCTGCCATGGCTGCACCCCACTAACCCAAGTGCCTGCGCCCGGCAATGGCCTTGGTGTGTGGCGCAGGCAGGCGGTGGCGCTCAAGCCCGACCACTTCCGCGCCTACAAGGTGTGTGGGGTGGATGGTTATACTAGGCAGGGCCAGAATACCCAGCCGCAGGGTCTGTACTCCTGTCTGCTTCACCAGCTCCCCCTGCATCATCTCCCTCTCACCTCATGCTCCTCTCATGCCTTGTCCTCTCTTGTCACCTCTACTTCTGCAGCTCATGGGCTCCGCGCTGTACGCGCTGGGCGACTTTGAGGGCGCCAAGACGGCGCTGAAGCAGAGCCTGGGGTGCGAACGCTGGCCTGGACTGGCTTGTGATGCTTGAGTGTTGTTGCCAGCTGCGAGGCTGCTGCTGCTTGCCGCAGAGTGTCTATTGAGTGCTGCGTTTGCAGCCTTTGCAAACATCTTGCAGCTGGCGAATTTGCCTGCCCCTCCCCTTCCTGTGCGCAGCCTCAAGCCGGACTATGCGGACGCGCACTGCGACCTGGGATGCACCTACTGCGCGCAGGTGGGCAGCTTGCAGGAAGCAGCCAGGGGCCTGTGGGGCTGCTCAGGAGCACCGGCAGTCGCGCGCCGTTGTGCTTTCGCTGGGCTGCGGAGCGTGCCAGCCTTTTGCTGCAATGTCATTACCGTCATGACATGTGTTTGGCAGCCGATCCCACGTGTGGTAATGCCCCTGTTTGATTGTTTTCAGGGCGACGTGGAGAACGCCAAGAAGTGCTTCAAGAACGCCATCAAGTGCGCGCCGCAGCACCTGGAGGTGAGGCAGGGGTGGGGTCAGGTTGGGGCGGAGGGAATGTGGATAGGGAGTACTGGCAGCAGTCATGGGCTTTGTGCAGAGCGGCAGTGAGCAAGGGCAGCGTGAGATGAACTGGGTTGAGTCGGGCGCAGGAGGCAAGCGGCTCCACAATAATGCATGCAGGCAGGCAATCCGCTCATCCACCCCCCTCCCCTCATCATCCCTCCCAGGCGCACTTCAACATGGGCAACCTGTACCGCCAGTGCGCCGAGTTTGGCCGCGCCATCCAGAGGTGCGCGCCACTGGGGCAGGCAGCAAGTTGTGCAGCGGTGCCGGCGGAGCCATACTTTCTTGGTTCCATCTGCTCCTTGCTTGTGTGCAATTTTGGCATGCCTGGCTCGTGTGTCAATCGCCTCATTCAACACCCACGCATCTCCCGCCCCCACCCCTCCCACCCCCGCAGCTACGACAACGTGCTGGCCATCGACGCCTCGCACTGGCGCTCCCTGCTGAACAAGGCAGTGGTGCAGGTGCGGGCGGGGTGGTCGCAACATTGTGTTTGCTGGGCGCAGGACAGGACTGGCATCCTCAGCTCTGCTGTGCAACACAAGCAGCAGCCCAGCCCTGATGCCGCTCTTGTAGCCAACTGGCTGCGCACTCCCTTGCCGCACCGCAGACGTGCACGGGCGACAAGGACCAAGCCACCTTCAACCTCAAGCTCGCGCTCAAGCTGTCCGGTGCGCACTGCTGCTGCACATGTTTTGCGGGCTGTAATTCAACCCAACCCCCTGCAGCCTGCAGCGCATTGGAGCCAGACTCACCCGCCGCATGCTTCCATTTCCTAGCATTGATTCCCTGCTCTCTGCCGCTGAGTACTGCATTACATGACCCTTCACCCTGCCACGTTACTCCCCCGCCCGCCCCTCTCCTCTGCTTCCCCCGCAGGCCAGGGCAGCGTGCTGTCCCAGGAGGTGGACCAGCTGAAGCGCATGCTCAAGGCGGGGGCCAACTGGGAGGTCATCAGCCAGATGATGTCCTACATCTCAGACAAGGCCGCGCAGGTGGGGAGGGTGTCAAAGGGAACGGTTCGTAAACACTGGCTGTTGGATGCGGTTTGTCCTTCAGCAAAAACCAGATGATGTCCTACATCTCAGACAAGGCGGCGCAGGTGCGTTTGTTGATCTGTTGGATCAGGCGGTAGTTGAGATTGTGCTGGCGCTGCATGCATCACACAGGACACCACAAGGCACTGAGAGCAACGCTACCAGCCCTGTACTTAACCCAGCAAAGCCCCCTCCCACCCCTCTTGCGCTGCAGGTGGAGAGCCTGGCGGCGGACATTGCTGCCGGCACGGCGGGCGAGGCCACCCCGCAGTCCAAGCCCGTCTTCTCAGGGTTTCTGGGCGGCAAGAGCAGCAAGGTGGGGCAGTGCTACGTGGAAGTGCAAGGCGGGGCGGGCTCTAAGTTCACGTGCTGTCTGGCTGACTGCTGTGGAGCAGCCTGCTCATCAAGTCACCCCAAGCAGAGCCTCCCAACTGATCACTGCCCATCAGTCAACCCTGCCCGCCACACTGCCCCCCGTCTCCCATTTGCAGTCGCCCATGGACGCGCTGCGCGCCTCCCCCAAGAAGGGCTCCAACGCGCTCAAGCGCCTGGGCATCAACGTGTCCGAGGTGCGGAAGCGGGGAACAGTGTTGTTGGGCTGGCTGCCAGTGGCTTTACTGGTGGGACGCGTGCCTGCCCTGTGCGCAGCCTAATCACTGTTCATGCTGTATGGCTTGGTGCCAGCAAGCCTGCTGCTGCGTTCAGCACCCAGCCCAAAGCCTTCCTGTGCCACCACTCCACTTCACCCGCAGGCTGCGCGCCAGCTGGACCTGCCCATGCTGCAGCAGCTGGCGCCCATGGCGGGCGCCAAGGTGGCGGCGCTGGAGGCGGAGGCCACCAACGCAAACTGCTCCCGCGGCAAGAAGGTGCGGCTGAGCGGGGGCGGCATGGGAGCTGTGGCGGTGGTCACAAAGCAGTCAAGAGTCAGGCTGGCGGAGCAGCGCAGACACAGTGTGCTGCACAGAAATGCTTCTGCTCCTGGCCGGCCACAAGCACTCTCACCTTGTTGTTGCACTGTCTTCCCCACCTTGCCGCAGGGCAAGATGATCAAGGCGGCCAAGGCGGAGGCGCTGGTGCGGCGCGTGCTGTCCCACACCCCGCCCGGCCTCTTCCAGCACATGATGCGCACCATCAACAGCCAGGTGCTGGTGCTGCTGGACACCCGGCGCAGCGGCTACGTGGACCTGGCCCTGCTCATTATGTGCCTGCTGGCGCTCTGGTGAGTGCGGGGGCAGAAGCAACGAAGCAGCGGTGGTGTAGGTGGGGGCTGCAGGTGTGAGTGAGGGGTGCGCGGCCGGACGGGCGAAACCTCCCACCTTTCGCTGCTGCTGCCCTCGCCCCAACCTGCCACCCGTCCACCCACTCTCCTCCTGGCACAGCGATGCACCGGTGGTGGACCGGCTGAGCGCGGCATACCGAGTGATGCAGTGGCGCAACGGCGACGACCCCATCGCGCGGCGCGACGCATTCGACTACGTGGCCGCGCTACGGGTGCGTTGCCGCTGCTGCAGATGGGGTCTGGGCTCCTGCGGCTGTAATCTGCCATGTTTGCCACCTGGCCCGGTGTGTTGTGCGGGGGTATGGAGGGTATGCTGCTGCTGGTCAGGCTGCAGTTCATGTTTCGCTTAGTGTTGCCTGGATGTTTTGTTGCTGGTGCAGCAGCAAACCTCCCAACCGTTCCACTATCTGCAAAACAGGTCATCTTTGCGCCGGCCCACGACCCCCGCGAGTGGACCGCCCATGCGCCGGAGGCCATGGACGGCCAGTTCATCAACGTGCAGGTGCAGTGTGGAGCCGGGTGGTGTACGAACAGCAACAGCAGCAAGGAACAGAGCTTGTGGTTGCCAGTGACAATAAGCAGTGGCAAATGCGTTGTTGCTGCTGGGATGCATTGCGCTGGCAGTGCCTTGCTAGTCTCAAAATTATTATCAGCCTCACCAACACACCTGCCATCCACACCTTGCACTGCAGCGCTGGGTCAGCATGGTGACGGACAGCCGCCTGGGCTTTGGGCTGTTTGAGGCCATGCCGCACCTGTGCAAGCCGCTGGCGTGATCTGGCCTGACAGCTGGGGCGGCATTGCATGCTCAGCTGGACAGCCGGCTATACCCTGATGCCGTCCGTCTGCATTTATCAGTCGTTCGTAAACTAGGAACATCAGCATGCTCTTTTGTATGTACAATTACGCCAAACTTGCAAGCCGATTGTACCTTTGCATTGCGTGAGCAGTTTAGTAGCTGGTACCGTGTAAGCAAAGGTGGAAGCTTTCAAGTAGCTGGTGCCGTGTAAGCGAAGGCGGACAGGAAGGCACATTGGTAGTGTCCGGAGACAGTCGATCTGTAACAACGTTGGCCCAATGTTCATCCAAGGTTCGCCAGCAGGACATCCAACTTTCTAGCAGGTTGCATTATCTTGCGTGCAACTTGCGGTCAAGTCGCAATGAACTTGCACTTAGATTGCGGCCAATATGCCGTGCACTTGCATTCAACTTGCGGTCAAGTCGCAATGAAGTAGCCTTCAAATTGCAGCAAAAAAGCCTTGCACTTGCATTCAACTTGCGAGCAAGTTGCAGTCAACTTACGTGCAACTTGCGTAATCCCCGCATTCCCTCATTCCCCCATTCCCTCACTCCCTCCTTCCCCACTTCCCTCATTCCCGCATTCCCGCAATCCCTCCTTCCCCACTTCCCCACTTCCCTCATGCCCGCATTCCAACAATCCCTCCTTCCCCACTTCCCTCATTCCCGCATTCCCGCATTCCCTCACTCCCTCCTTCCCCACAGTGAAAATTCAATGAAGTTGCATCGAAATTTCAGCCAAGTTGCAGTGAAATTTCAGCAGTGAAATTTCAGCAGTGAAATTTCGACCAGGTCTCAACCGTGCCGGGCCTGCTGGGCAGCAAACAGGACCCCATGCTGCACCGCCACCGCCCCGCGGCCCATGGTTCAATGAAATTTCAGTGATATTCCAGTGAAATTTCAATGAAGTTGCATCGAAATTTCAGCCAAGTTGCAGTGAAATTTCAGCAGTGAAATTTCAGCAGTGAAATTTCGACCAGGTCTCAACCGTGCCGGGCCTGCTGGGCAGCAAACAGGACCCCATGCTGCACCGCCACCGCCCCGCGGCCCATGGTTCAATGAAATTTCAGTGATATTCCAGTGAAATTTCAATGAAGTTGCATCGAAATTTATCGTCCCCGAACTCTGTGGGTCACATGGGTCTAGTCTAGTCTAGTACTGGTCGACAGCCCCTTAGGGCCCCGCCGGAGCGGTCAGCTTGTACCGGGCCCCCATGAAAGGGTGGGGGCCACAGGTTATGAGAGCAGTCTATAAACGTGCGTTCCAGGCGGTTTTGTCAGCCGCTGCTAGAAGCAAGCATGGTTTGTCTAATTTGCGCAGTTCAGATCGCCCGGGATGCATGCAGCTACATCGTCGCGGTAGCGGGCCATCAATGACACCGGGGCATGTGACTGGGGCGGAGCACAGGAGACTAGGCTGCCCGAAAACAGCTGGCGGGCTAGGCGGTGCTCTGGCATGCGCAGCACATGGCCAACCCAGCGGCCACGCACTCGCCGCAGCTGCACTGCGATGGTGGGCTGGTTGCCGCACGCGGCCATCAGCGCTTCGTTGCTAAGCAGCTTTGGTTGGCTGGCGCCACCAGGCGGCACCTTCCAGCTGCTGCGTCCCAGGATCCGGCGCAGATGGCTCCGCTGCAGCACTTCCAGTTCCTCGAGCTGTGCGGGGGTGAGGGGCCAGCTGTGGGCTCCATACAGCAGCACTGAGCGCACCATGGCCGCATAAATGCGCAGCTTGGTGGGCAGCGCTATGCCGGACCTCCCGCCAGCGGGCCTTGCGGCGCCGGGGCCCCCACTGCCCCCGCAGGTGCAGCCGCAGGTGCAGCCGCAGCAGCTTCGGCCGCCGGCACCACCCCCTCGTGCAGCAGCTCCCCGCGCGGAGCAGGCGAGCCAGCCCGCGGCCAGCCCCTCGCGCTCGCAGCAGCGCCGTGCACGCCGTAAGGCGGCGGACCACCGCCGTGCGGCTGCGGAGGCACAGCGGGCGCTCAGCGAGGCGGCGGCTCAGGGCAGCCGCAAGCGGAGGAAGCGGGAGGAGGCTGCGGCAGCGGCACAGCCCGCTGAGAAGGTGGCTGGCGGCGAGGAGCAGCAGCAACAGCAGCGGCGGCAGCAGAACAAGGGGCAGCCAGGGAAGAAGAGCAAGCGTCAGCGCCAGCGCGAGCGCAGACGGCGC
>VFQQ010001505.1_pt1 | contig 31852 bp, 30 predicted proteins | sample 3512341 | NCBI WGS metagenome assembly VFQQ01 (sample SAMN10412373, study PRJNA504923) | tailings metagenome | isolation source: Relicate 2 Philex TSF1 revegetated site | place: Philippines: Tuba, Benguet | collected 2017-08-29
TCCATGTTGACCAATACTTGTTTAATTTTTGGTCAACCTATTTTAGGACGAGGCATCTTTTAAAATGGCACACAACGTTTTGGCGCTTGGCGCAGTGGCGGATTTCGGAGCACAAAACTGTCAATACACCACAAAAGTTGAAGCAAGGTAGAATGTTCAATTAACCACGTCACCCGCCATTGAGCCAAACGCCTGTTATAGCCAGTGGTTTTATCCATTTACTTTTTTTTGTAGTTTGTCATATGTTGTCCTTAAATGTCTAAGTTGAACTAAAACATTGTCGAGCGAAATACGATGTAGTTTGTTTTCACCTTGTCCACGATAAAACTCAGGATTTCTCCAATAAAGATTTTTCTCAAATGTCAAGTCAGCCAAGTCTGCACCGTCACCGATTTTTCTAATACTACTTGATGCATCTGCCCAAAGTGAAGCCAGCCTTGGATTAGGTTCTCTATTGCTTGTTTGTCCAACAAATGAAACGGTTTCAGCTAAAGCAAATTCGAGTGTTCGGATTGCTTCCCCTAAGTCATAGAAACTATTTAATTCATTCTCTTCTTGACGGTTTGAAGGTCTTGTAAAATGGTCGAGCTTTAGTTGAAAAGCTGCCAATGCTAATTGAAGTGAGCCAATTAAAAGGTTAAAGTCCATATAAATTATATTGATTGTTGTTCTTCGATTGGTATATGTTTTTCTCTACAATAGTTTTCAACTTCTGTGTCGTTCGCAAAGTAGCCGTCACAAAATTCGTCCAATTCTTTTTCTGCTCCAGAAACATATTTTTCGCTTGCAGTCATTAGTTTTTCTGTTTGTTCGATGAATTTTTCAAATTCCTTATTCATCTTGCAAAGTTTGTCAATCGTCTTAAAATCCAAATCACGAAATACAGCAGGATAAAGCACTTTGCTTTGGTAAGGATTTGCGTTTAATTCGATAATTCCAATTCCAAACGATTGATTAAGTCTTGCCATTTCTTCGTTCAAACTGTCGCTGAACTCAAACGCTACTAAATATCCATAATTCGCCCAGCTTGAATTTGAAACTGCCTGAAAAAATGCTTTTTTTAGTTCGCTGTCGCTGTTAATTTCTCGTTTCAGTTCGTATGAACTCAATTTAAAAGTGTCAACTCGATTTATGGATTTTAAAAAGTTTTGACTTGCCTTTGTTTGTAAATTCAAGAACTTAATTCCAACCATATCAGGGTGTGTCCAAATTTGGTTGTTATCTTTTCCGTTTGACTGTTCGTGAAAAATTGTCTTTGAGTAAGTGTCTGTATTTTTTAAATAACTGCTTAAAAGTTTATGTAAATCTCTCTCTTCGTAAGTCTTTGATTTATTTGCCTTAATCGGCTTTACAATATGAGTTTCGGTGTCACCACTCAATATTTCAATTCCAATGTTTTGTTCGTTTTTTGTCAAGTAGTATGAGTAAGTTCCACCGTCTTGTTTTATTCTCTTTACTCTTGTGTCGCCATTGCGAATAAAGTCGCCTAAAACCGCTGAAATTGTCGAACCTGGTGTTTTTGCACCGCCAAAGTCATAATAGTTTTTTTCGTTTATGTGATTAAGAACTGCCAAATAATTGGTGATGTCGTTAATGTCTTCTAAACTTTTTAATACGGCTTCTTTTAATGTCATTTTCTGTATGTTTTTCTGTTACGGTTCGGTCGTCCTACCATTGGCTATAACGTTTTCGGGCTTTGCGTTCGGGCGGGTTTCGGAGCACTAAACTGTCAACCTGCACTAAACTTGAATAGAAGCACAAAGCTCCAAGTTTGCACGTCACCCCGCCTGACGCAAAACCCGTGTTATGCGGTGTTTTTCTCATTGTCGTTGTCAACATATGCTTCAAATTCAAAAGTGTATTGACCTACTGGTAAATATGTTCCAAAGTCTGTTGATTTCAAATGAACGTGAAAATCAAAAGCTGTCCCTGTCCCAGAACGTATGGAATAATTAGGAATACCACTTGGAGTTTTTACTAAGTTAACTGTCAAGTAAGGCACGTCACTTAAACGTGGGTTGAAGTGTCCACTGCAAGTGAATTTGTATGTAGGTTCTAAAACTTCTACAATAAGTTGCCCGTGTGCCTTTTCTGTATTGCTGTTAATTTCATTTTGTTCTAAAACTCTTGCTAGCGGTGTTTCTCTAAATCTCTGAGTAGCTATCTCACGAATCTCTGCAACTGCTTCAAGGTTGGCTTTCTTACCAGTCTTTTCAGTTGAGTATTCTAAAAACCTTGCAGTCTTATATAGTATAAGTCGTTGTCCTGTTTCTAAGTAGAATTCTTTTAGTAAGTCGTATAGAGGTCCAATTGTTTTTCCTGAACCCTTTTCCCACCAATCTTCTTTTTCTTCAGAAGTTACAAAGATTAAAGGCTTTTTAGTTTCTTTGATAAAGTCTAAGATTTGTCGCCAAAGTAGATAGTCACCATATGGTTTGTCGCCTTCTTTTCCACTGTCTTTAAAACCAGGTGGTATTTTATTTTCTTTTCGCCTTTTAGCTTCCTTTAAAATGTCTGGTAGGGTTTCTTTGTCAAAGGGCTTGCCTACACTTGAGTTAAAAAGAGAGCAAATGTTTTCTAGAATTGGGTCTTCTTTAATGTAATCAGGATATTTTGATTTTACGCTTTCAGTTTCCTTAGTTGCTTGGCTTATAGCTTTGTCAATATTTTCTTCTAATGTTTTGCCGATTGTATCTGGAATTGTTCTGTTGCTTTTAAGTCGCTTTATAGGTTCTTCAATTACCTTTCTAATTTCTGCGAGACTTTTTTCAGCATCATTAAATGCAGTTGTTGAGGATAATATTACTCCGTTACGGTTTCTGAAAAACTCTTCTGCTACTTGGTGAGAAAGCCAAGCACGTCCATTAAACAAATTTAATGATTCCAATAAAGCCTGTCTTGTGTTTTGGTGATAGCGATAAAGGTCTAATAGCACGTTGGTGTCAACAGTTAAAATGCCATTTTCCCAAATTTCTTTGATTTCCGCTGTCGAGTGTGGGAAATACCATTTAAACAAGTCTTTCATATTTAATTTTTAATGTTACTGTGTCGTGTCCTATAAAATACCGCATAACGTTTCTGGGGTTGCCGTCAGTGCGGGAATTAAACGCGCTGAACTGTCCGCCCACGACAAAAGTATGTAAAAAGGACTACCGTTCAATTAAGCACTGCACCCCGCATTGCGGCAACCCCATGTTACCGGATGCCCTTCTGTCTGTCGAAGGTGTTGTCGTGTCGGGTTAGCATTAAACTGTCAAGGAAGAACGCTGGAATGGAAAGAGAAACTGTCGGGTTAGGGGGCGGGTGGGGTATTTTTATTTTTTAGAAGGGTGGGAGAAAAAAATTGAAGTTTTTAATTGGGCGGCAGAAAAAAATACTCTCTTGCAAGTTTTGGTCTGCGGGGTGGCTTGTGCGACTTGCAAGAGTGTATTTTTTTAGTGCGTTGCCTGTCTTTTGGTCTTTGTCATGGAAGATTTGTCGAGCGTAATGTAAGAACTGAAAATGGTCGTGCGAAAAGTGTCGGACAGATTGCTAAAATTGAAAAGTGTCAGCAGAAAAGTATGGAACGTCATGCGAGAATTACCGAGTGTCATGGCAACATTGTCGAACGGATTGCGAAAAGTGAAAAGAGGAACGGCAACTTTGTCAAGCGGATTGTGGGAAAATAAAAACCGCCTTGCAACTTTGTAAATTGTCAAGGCGGCTTTACTAAAAATCATGTGAGATTATTTTTTGCGGGGCTTAGTAAACTTGATTTTGCTCACCTGTTTGTATTGAGGACTTGTCGCACCGAAAACGGACTTTACATATTTTTTTACTTCCTGTGCAACGTCATACAAACCTGTTTTAGGTGCATAAAGTATTTGGTTACGGGTAATACGCGCATTGCTGATAGCTGTCGTTGCGTTAATGACTGCGGTGTTTGTTGTTTTTAAGTTGCCGTGAAAGGTAATAAGTGTCGCTGTCTGCAAGTCCACTTCGTTTGGAGTGTAGGTAGGTTCGGTTGCTACCAGTTGCCCCAATTTTTCAAAGTTCTCAATAATACTGTCGTAGCTCTGTTGTGAAACAGAAATCTGTTTGTCTTCTGCGGCTGTGTCGGGTGGTGTTGGCGGTGTTTCAGGTTTTGTGCCTTTGCTTTTACGCGCCCCCTGAACTTTTCTGTTTAAAGTTTTTGCATCCTTAATCAATTCGTCTGTTGCATCCGTTGCATCCAAGGCGTTTACCAATCGAGTTGCTAAAGGTTTTACAGATGAAAAGGCAATTTGCCGTGCATTGGTTGCATTGATGAATGCAGTGTTGGCTGAGTTTACATCTGCTAAGGCATTCTCAGCATTTGTGCGAAGGGCATTAAGTGAGGGTAATTGTATCGCAACTTTTGAAGGATTGTAAGTTGCTCCGTAGCCGGTGCAGAAGGAAATCATGTCTTCAAAGTTGGCTACATTTTTTGCGTGTCCGGTTTCTGATGTTGATGCCATGTTGTTTGTTTTTGATGTGATTAAATATTTGTATTCAGAAATTCGCTTAGTGAAACATCAAGAACTTTTGCTATCCTATCTAAATAATCCATCGTAAAATTTTTTCTACCTGCTTCAATGTTCCAGATATGTTGTCGGTCTGTTCCTAATAAATCAGCCAACTGTTCCAACGTGAGTTGTTTTTTCTCACGCACCTGCTTTATCTTTTTACCGATAATCTGCCTTGACTTATATGGAAAAGAACTATGCAAAGGAACTTGTATTAAGTGAAAAGTTTGTAAACCTTATAGCACTACAAAAAGAAAAGCCCCCGGTGGATGCCGAGGGCTTTTGCTGAACTGAAAAGTCAGTTCGCTTAAATAGATGTTGTCTAATGGTCATGTCTTTGCCCTGCACCGCTTTTGAGAATAAACTCGCTGCTGATTAAGTAAGAGCCTTCTGTAACAATTATCTCCCCTTCATTTATGCCCGATAGAATTTCTATCCAAAATTTATTCTCTGCGCCTGTCTCCACCATGCGTTGTTCAAAGGTGTTTTCGTGTGCCAATACCCAAACGGTTTTCATTTTCTCCAACAGCACGGCAGATTTCGGAACTGCTAAAACAGGTTTTGAATTTTGTTTTGGGCTTACATACACCATCATGCCCGGAATGAGTTTGTTTTTTGCGTTGTCAATTTTAAGGCGCAACAATTGCACTTTGCGACCATCTTCCACAATAGGATTGCTGAATACCAGGCGACCTTTATAAACTTCATCGGGATAGGTTTCGGAAAAAATCTGAAAGGAACTGCTGCCGCTAATCTTTTCTATTTCATTGGAGTAAACCTGTGCATCAATCCAAACCTGATTTAAAGATGTCAGTTTAATAAGGGGCGTTCCGACCTCTACATATTCTCCTTCTTTTACAAGAACATCGGTTACATATCCTTCCGTTTGTGCGTAAAATATAATTTGGGGTGAAGCGGATTTGTTTTTTCCTAATTCAGCAATTTGCTTTTCTGTAAGCCCCCAAAGCAGCAATTTGTTTTTGGATGCTGAAAGCATATCGGTCAGCAATTTATTTTCACTGGTGTTGCTCGTTCTCTTGTCTGACAGGGCAAGAAATTCTTTTTCATCTGCAAAAAGTTGTTCGCTGTAAATGGCGTAAACAGGGTTTCCTTTTCGGATGTATTCGCCTGATGTTTTGATGTAGAGTTTATCTATTCTGCCTTTGACACGGCTGCTGATAGTTGTTACCTGTTCTTCATCAATGGCAACTGTTCCTAAAATGGTTGAAGCGGGAATAATGGTTTGAAATTTTACCGTGTCGGTTTTTATTCCTGCTAATTGCTGTTGTTGTTTTTCAATGGTGATGAAATTGCCCTCTTGCTGTGCGTGTTCGTTGTTTTGTCCTTCCACTTTGATTAAAGACATATTGCACACGGGGCAAGAGCCGGGGCTGTTGCTTTTTACGGTTGGGTGCATGGGGCAGGTGTAGTATGTTCCAGTATCATGCCCTGCATAATTTTCATTTTTGCTTTTGCAACCTGCCAAGGCAAAAAGAATTGTGATTGAAAGAAAAATTATTTTCTGCTTCATGTCAGTTTCCGTTTAAAAATGTTTCGCTGTCGGTTAATGCTCCAGCGTGTAAAGCAATTTCTTCATCAGGTGCAAGACCGTTTACTATTGTTGTTGTTCCGTTGCTCACTGCGCCTGTGGTAACTTTTCTTAATTCAAAAATTCCCGTTCCGTTTTTAGTTGTTCCTGTTTTTACCCAAACAAAAGCATTCATGCCTGTGCGGTAAACTGCCGATGCAGGAACTTGAAAGCCTGTTTTGGATGCAAGCGGAAATGCAGCCGTAACGAGTGAATTGATTTTCAAAGCAGCTTTCGAATTGGGTAATTCAATTCTTACCCTGACGAAGCGTTGTTGTTTGTCTTCAAAAGTTTTTTCCGTGAGTAAAATTTTTCCTTTGAGAATTTGAGCGGGAAATAATTCCGATACTATATTGATTTGTTTGTTTGGCTGAACGGATGAATGATTTTCAGAAGGAATTGAAATGATTGCCCAAACGGTTTGTAAATCGTTTATGCTGAAAAGTGTTTCGCCTTTGCTGATATACATACCCTCACGAATTTGCACACCTGCCGAACCTGATGTTTGAGTAACGGAAGTATTAGCGGACATGCTCATGCTGCTCATAGAAGATTGTTGCGTTGCTTCTGAACCTGTATTGGTTTGCGTTTCGGAATTGAAAAGTATGTAGCCGCTTGCAGGACTGTAAACAGAAATAGATTGTGCGAATGTGCCTTTGGTTTCCAAAACTGAAATTTGCTGTTCGGTAATGCCCAACAGTTTTAGTTTTTCGCGTGATTGTTCAATAAGTGTTTTTCCGGTTTCGGTGTTCAGCAGAAACAAATGTTGCTCCTGAATGGTGTTTAGTTCGGGGCTATAGAGTTCCAAAATTTTGTCGCCTTTATTGACGAATTGCAAATTGTATTTCACGAAAAGTTTTTCAATTCTCCCGCCAAACCGTGCCGATACATTCTGATTTCGGTTGCGGTCATAATCAATGAAGCCCTGCCCTTTTATAGATTGTGCTTCGTTTGCAGTTTGCAGTTTAACGGTTGCCTGACGCGATAAAACCTGTTTGTTGGGTGAAACCGTTTGCACTAATTCTTCTTCCACCAATTGCAATTTCATTTTACAAACCGGACAGTTGCCGGGTTGCGGATAGGTTTTTTCGCCTTCGCAACGCATAGGGCAGATGTAATTACCTTCATCCTGAACGTGATTTTGATGCCCTTGTTTATCATGTTCGTTTTTGCACGATGAAAATACCGACACCAAAAGCAAAAAGAGGATGATGCTTAATTGACTATTTAATTTCTGTCTCGTATTCATATTCGGCTTCTAATTTTAAGATGTTGAACAAGCGGTCATACATTTCCAATTTTTTCATCAGCAACATTTCCCACGCATCCAACAGCACAAACAAGTCGCCTGTGTTTTGTTTGAAGGCAAGTAAATTGGCTTGCATGTTGTTTTCGTAGGCGGGAATTATTTGCTGACTATAATTTTGATACTGTCCGTTTTCATAATGGAGCATCGTTAATTTTTCGGTGAACATTTTGGTTGCCATCAGTTGCATGGTTTGTTTTTCCAATTCCATTGACTGAATTTGAAAGCCCATAGATTTTACTTCGGATGAATACATTTTAGAAGACCAAGGCACAATAGGAATAGTCATCATGCCCATAACTGACCATTGGCTTGGCATACCAAACATTTGCATGTGTTGGGCACGGACACCGAAGTCGGGACGGACACCCACTTTCATTACTTTTTGTTCCAGTTTCATGGACTGGATGTATTTTGTAAGAGCGGAGATGTCGCTGCGGTTGGTGATGTTGGCGGTATCGGTAGTTGCAAGTGAATAATTGCGGGGCTGAATGAGCGTGTCAATTTCAAAAGGCGTGTTTACATCGCGGACCATGAGGATGTTCAAACCGATGTTGCTTTCTGCAATTAAACCGGAGAGCATGTATTGCATGTTTTTCAATTCGGCTAAACGGGCTTTGGCTTTGTAAAGCGTTTGCAGTTGCGACTGGTTGCTGCTGAACTTGGCTTCGGCTGTGGTGAGCAACAGGTTCAACACTTCTTCGCTTTCTGAAAGTGTTTTTTGTTTTTGCTGATTTACAAAGCGGTTGTAGTAAAGAATTTTAGCTTCTCTGCGCAATTCGTTTTTTGTCCAGTCGCTTTTTGATTTTTCAACTTCGGCTAATGAGTTGATGTAATCGCGCTTGGCATTCAGCTTAGTTTGATTGGGTATCATTTGCTCAATGGAAAAAGCAATACCCGACCAATTCATGGGGTCGTTCTTTTCCTTTACCATTGAGAGGTTGTAAGGAAAATTCATTACACCCGTGGAGAAAGTTGGCGGCATCCATGCTTTAGCACCCTGCGCTTTTGCCTGCCATGATTGTATGTTTTGCTGATATTGCAGAATGGCAGGGTAGTTAGTTTCCACCTGCTGCAACAGCTTTTCCAGCGAAATATAAGTTGTGTCTTGAGCGTGAAGCTGGAGCAGACAAACCAATAATACTATTGTTGAAACTATCTTTTTCATGCTCTAAATGTGTTTTAGAATAAAATCAACCCGTTCTTCCGGTGGCAGAACCGGCACATGAACAATAGGGCAAGGGAATGTTTCATACACCTTAATTATCAGGTTATGAATACGGATTTGCTCTGCTTCGTCTTCTAATCTTGCATAGTCGTTGGTAAGCGGCAAACGGTCTAATATGAAAACTTGCTTGTAGCAATATTTATTACACTGTTCTATTAACCTGTCGTCATATTCTAAACCCAAGAACTGATAGTATGCCATTGCATCGGGTAAGGCGCGGTCTAAAAACACCATTTCATTTACATCTAAGGTTGCTTCTTCTTCAATCTGCATATTCAGCACTCCTAACTGAAATTCTTTTTTGTTTTCACGAATTTCTTCAACCGTGCGCCCTTTTATTTTTTGCGTATCAATGTAATGACGTGCATGTTCAATAGTGGTTTTGTAACCTCTTTCGGCAAGCAGGTTTACTACCGTGGTTTTCCCCGTGCAGGGCCCCCCTGTAATTACATTCCAGTTTGTGATAATTTCTTTGTGTTTCATGGCCTTTTGATTTTTAATTCAAATTCGTTTCGCTGATTAAGGACAGGAATTTCACTATCCCATTTATAAACTTCTTTTATTTTTTTCTGCAATCCCTTTGCTCCATCTTCCTCGCTGTGAACAATAAAAATTTTATCGGGCTTAGATTGTAGTTTGCTCATCCAGTCAATCAATCCATTTTGGTCTGCATGACCAGACAACCCTTCTATATTTTCCATGTGGGCTTTTACTGCATAGAATTTACCTCTCATCTTGATTTCAGATGCACCTTCAAGTAAAGCTCTTCCTCTTGTTCCTTCCGCCTGAAAGCCAACCAACAGAATAGTTGCGCTTTCATCGCCTAAGTATTTTTCAAAGTAAGTAAGCACTCTGCCTCCTGCCGCCATTCCGCTTCCGGCAATAATTATTTTAGGTGTATTGTCTTCTGCAAGTGCAAAAGTTTCATCAACACTTTTAATACGCTTTATGGTGTTGCACATTTCAGAACATTCATCGGTGGAGAGTTTATGCCAATCTGTATTTCTATGAAAAACTTCCAAAACATTTCTTCCCATAGGACTATCCATATAAATAGGTATATCGGGAATTTTGTTGGTCTTTTTTAACTGCCAAAACAGATACATGAGTAACTGTGTCCGCTCTACCGAAAAACTCGGTATGATGATAGTGCCGTTTCTTGCCATGCAACGATTAATAAGTTTTTCCAAATTGTTGATGGCTGGTTCGACAGGATGAAGGCGGTTGCCATAAGTGGCTTCAATAAATAAAACATCCGCTTTTTCAGGCTTTTCCGGTGGAAACAAAAGTGGGTCTATCTCCCTGCCAATATCACCGGAAAAGACTAATGTTTTTTCGCCAATCTGCAATTCAATAAATGTAGCACCAATAATATGTCCGTTGTATCGGAAACGGTATCTGATTTGTTCGTTAATCTGTATCCATTGATTGAGGGGTTGCGGTTGAAAAAGCGGCAAAGTATTTTCCACCTCTGGCAAGCCATAAAGCGGCAAAGCAGGTTTGTGTTTTGAGTAGCGGAATTTGTTCGCTCTTGCTGCATCTTCCTCTTGAATTTTTGCACTGTCTTTTAAAATGATTTCAGCAATCTGCAAGGTTGCAGAAGTGCCGTTGATTGTTCCGCTAAAACCATGCTTCACCAATAAGGGGAGGTAGCCTGTGTGGTCTAAGTGTGCATGTGTTAGTAATACTATATCAATAGTTTTTGCTGAAATGGCTAAAGGTTGCCAATTTAGTTGTCGGAGTTCTTTTAGCCCCTGAAACAAACCGCAGTCTATCAGTATTTTTTTACCAAAAGCAGTAACAAGATACTTTGAGCCGGTAACTGTTCCGGCAGCACCTAAGAATTGGATTTTGATTTTATTGTCGTTCATAATTATTGTTTTATACTTTGAAATTTCTTTGCTGAGAATTCTTCACACAATGCCGAACATTCTTCCATTACTTTTTCCAACCGTGGTGAATGGATGCCTATGTTTTGCAACACACTTTGATTGTGATGCATGGTTTTACACAGCACTATTTTTCTGTCTAATAATTGTTGTTTCTCTTTTTGGGTAAGCGTTGTAAGGCAGGTTACGGGGTGTAATCCCGAACCATCAATCCAATCTTTCAATCCATTGTTTTTTGGATAATCCCAACCCACCAAATTCATGTTCATGCACCTGCCGTATTTGGAAGCATCATCAGAAAAGCGGGTGTTGGTAACCACCCAACCCTGATGAAATTTTTCGGCATGACCAGCTAACTGTTTCCATTGTCTTTCTACATCCAAAAATCTTGATTGTATGTAGAGCGGAATTTTTACATCGCACACATAACCCTGGCGGTTATGGAATTTGCACTCAATCATAAAATGGTGTTCGTCTTTTTCGGCAATCACATCTATTTCGTGATTTACACAATGTCCTTTTACAATTATTCCCACTTGAGTTTTGTAACCTTTATGTTTTAAAAGCTCTCCCACAAATTGCTCAAAAGGGAAACCCGAAGGACCCAACTCCATAATGGCTTGTTTGAGTTTATAGCGTGCTGCTGCCTGGCGTGAATAGTTTCGCAATAATCGAAATGCGGTTTTGTAAATCTTCCGTGTGGACATCCCCTCTACTAACATTTCGATTACTTTGTTGGTAATTTCATCTGCCTGTTCGTTAGTTGCACCAGAACGCAGCAACGATTGTTTTAGCTTTCCTTTGTTGAACGGAGCTTTTTCGCCTGATGCCTTAATGATGTTTATATTTTCAGCGTTAATCTTCATCGTGAATTAGATTTGTTCGTTTTAAAATTTGAATAACCAATAGTGAAATCGAAGCAGATACGAAAACAATCAACCAGTCTTCCGCTTTCAGCGACTGAACATTCAATGCTTCACGAGCTGGAGGAATAAAAAATACGGAAACCACGACTAACCCGCTTGTAAGCAGTGCATACCAAACATATTTATTTTGGAATACTTCAGATTTTATAAAAGAAGTTTTGACCGATGCCATGTTGAACACATGGAACAACTGGCAAACAATAAGAGTAAAGAATAAAATGTTGTTGCAGAGTTTCGGGTCAAAGTGTTCGCCTGTATGCAAAACAAAATGGCTAAAGAATACTGCTCCCAATGTGCAAACGGAAATGATTGCCGCATAAATCCAAACAGCATACCACTGTTTTGTTTTTAACAGCGGTTCAGCCGGATTTCGGGGCTTGTGTTTCATAACATACGGACTGCCTTCGCTTACGCCCAAAGCAAGGGCGGGCAACACATCTGTTATTAGATTGATAAAAAGTATTTGCAGCGGAATTAATTGAAAATGCAGATTGGACAACGCGGCTAAAGACACCACAAACAATTCGCTCATGTTGCAGGAAAGCAGGTAAATCACAAATTCCTGAACATTAGTAAAAATAACACGACCTTGCTTTATTGCATGAACTATGGACGAAAATTTATCGTCTTTCAATACCATGTCTGACACTTCCTGTGCCACTTGTGTTCCTCTCACTCCCATTGCGATGCCGATGTCTGATTTCTTCAAAGCAGGAGCATCATTTACACCATCACCTGTCATGCCAACGATGTTTCCTTTTTCCTGCAACACTCTTACCAAATCCAATTTATGAGCGGGTGTAACCCTTGCGAAAACAGAAGTGTCAGCCCAAAGATTTTTTTCCTGTTCGCTTAACTGTTCAAAGGGCTTCATGTTCTTGCCGATGACAGGTTGCGTGTTTTCGGATATATGAAGTTGGTTGGCTATATAATTTGCAGTGGCAGGATGGTCGCCTGTAATCATCACTACTTTAATACCTGCATCTTTACATTCATTGATTGCATCAAACACATCTTCGGCTGGCGGATCCATCATTCCGTATAGTCCGGCAAAAACCAAACTGTCTGTGAGTGCAACATCTTTTGAAGCAGTTTCTTTAAAAGCACCAGCAATAACTCTTAAACCGGATGATGCCAATTGTTCAGATTTGTCTTTCCATTGGTTTCTTGTTTCTTCATTCATCTCTTTAATTTCAGAACCGTTAAGAATATGACTGCACTGTTTGAGTATTTCTTCTGCTGCGCCTTTGGCATAAACTATAAAATCGTTTTGATTGCCGTGTAGCGTTGCCATCATTTTTGTTTCCGATGAAAACGGGACTTCATCTATTTTAGGAAACTGTTGACGCAACCGCTCAACATTCTCTCCTTTGTTGTGTGCATATTTCAGTAAGCCCGTTTCCAGCGGGTCGCCAATTTCTTTAATGTCGTTTTCTAAAATCTGAATGGATGCGGTGTTGCATAAAACAGCTATATGCTGAAGGAGTTGTTTATTCTTTTCAGAAGTTTCATCAGCAGGGATTAAATCTGTTACTTCTATTTTATTTTGAGTAAGTGTTCCTGTTTTATCGGTGCAAATAACGGTTGTGCCTCCTAAGGTTTCTACTGCCGAAAGTTTTTTTACGATGACATTATGCCTTGCCATTTTCATCATCCCTTGAGCCAATGCAAGGGTTGCCACAATGGGAAGTCCTTCGGGTATGGCTGCTACTGCAAGGGCAATGGCCGTTTCAAGCAATTCCACATAATCGCCATGCGTGAACATACCGACAATGAAAATCAGCACCACTAAAGCAACTGTTATGTAAATGAGTTTACGACTGAATACCTGTAACTTTTTTTCAAGTGGAGTGGCTGATTGCTCTGCTCCCTGCACGAGGTGTGCGATTTTGCCTAATTCGGTTTGCATACCTGTTGCAACCACAAGGGCAGTGGTGTTTCCGTTGGTAACGAAAGTGCCTTTGTGCAACATATTGGTGCGGTCAGCAAGTGGAATATCTCCCGAAAGTTCGCTTGCTGTTTTTTCAACAGGCATGGCTTCGCCCGTAAGCGATGCTTCATTTATGGAAAGTTGTGTAGCGGAAATAATTCTTGCATCTGCGGTAATCATGTCACCTGCTTCAACAAACAGCAAATCGCCCGGAACTAATTCTTCGGATGCTATTTCGGTCAGCTTACCATTTCTGAAAACTTTGGAAGGGACACTGACCATTTTTTTCAGCGCATTCATGGAGCGTTCCGCCTGCATTTCCATCCAAAAGCCAATGGTTGCATTAACAAGTATTACAAGCAGAATTGCCGTTGCATCCAAATATTCCTGAAACCAAAACGACATGGCGGCTGCAAACAACAACAAATACACCAAGAGGTTATTAAACTGCGACAGGACTATTTTTAAAGGGTGTTTTCCTTTATCGGATTGAATACTATTACTCCCGTATTTTTCAATACGCTTTGCAGCGTCAAGGGAGTTCAATCCTTGTTTTATATCACTGCCAAGTTCAGTGATAAGTTCTGATACAGAGATTGTATGATTGCTTCTTGTTTTCATTATTCTTCTATTTCAAGGTATTCTACTTTACCATGTTTTTTCAATTCGTATTCTTTCACTAACTGATAGATAACAGGTAAAACGATTAATACAAAAAGAGTAGAGGTAATCAATCCGAACACAAAGGGAATAGTGATGGGTTTCATTACATCGCTTCCCACACCTGTAGCTAAGAGAATTGGCATCAGTCCAATCATATCAGCCATCACAGTCATTAGTTTTGGACGGACACGCATTACCGCGCCTGAAAAAACTGCCGATTGAATTTCGTCCTGTGAAAGTTCCGCGCTTCCCTTTTTATCTACTGCATCGTGAATAGCTTCATTCATATAAACGAGCATCAACACACCAGTTTCTACTGCAATTCCGAACAAGGCAATGAACCCGACTGCAACCGCAACCGAAAAATTCACTTCAAAAAAATACATGGAATAAACCCCGCCAATCAATGCAATGGGAATACTGGAAAGCACAATCGCCATTTCTTTGAAGGAATGAAAAGTGAAATAGAGCACGAAAGCAATAATCAGCAGTGTGATGGGAATAATAATTTTCAAACGCTTTTCGGCACGGACTTTACTTTCATATTGTCCGCTCCAATTGATATAATAACCTTTGGGAAGATTTTTGAAATCGGCTTCAATTTTCTCTTTGGCATCGCCAACTACGCTGCCCATATCTCTGCCGCGCACATTGAATAAAACTGTCCCTCTTAACATGGCGTTTTCGGAACTAATCATTGGCGGACCTTCTGTAATTTCTAAATCAGCCACTGCTGAAAGTGGAATAACTCCGTAGCCCGATGTTTGAACGGGTGTGCGTTTTATTTCTTCTAAATCACTTCTGAAATCCTGCGCCAAACGCATGGATACACTGAAACGCTGTCTGCCCTCTACGGTATTGGTAACTGGCATTCCGCCCAAAGCCATTTCAATGAGCATGTTTACTTCTTCAATGGAAAGATTGTATCGGGCAATTTCTTCACGTTTAATTTTTACATCTAAATATTTGCCGCCTGTGAGTTGCTCTACATATAAATCTGTTAATCCTTCAATGCCCTTCAGTGATTTTTCAATTTGACGGGCAATGTTGTAAATGGTGTCTAATTCCTGTCCGTAAATTTTAATACCAATATCTGTTCGCACTCCGGTGGAAAGCATGTTGATACGGTTAATGATGGGCTGTGTCCAACCGCTTGTAACACCCGGTATCTGCACTTTATCATTCAATTCGGTAATCAGTTTTTCGGTGGTCATGCCTTCGCGCCATTCTGATTTTGGTTTCAGTAAAATGATACTTTCAATCATGCTCATGGGTGCGTTATCGGTAGCGGTATAAGCCCTTCCCGCTTTGCCCAATACATTTTTTACTTCGGGAACAGACATAATGAGTTTGTCTTGCACCTGCAAAATGCGTTTGGCTTCGTTGTTGGAAACATCGGGAAGCGTAACAGGCATAAACAACAGCGAGCCTTCATCTAAAGGCGGCATAAACTCTGAACCCAAACGCAACACAAAAGGAATACTGCCCAACACGATTAAAACAGAAATGGCAATGACTGTTTTTTTCCAACGCTGACAAAGGCGCAATACAGGGCTATAAATTTTGATGAAGAAATTGGCAACCGGATTTCTGCTTTCGGGAATGAGCTTGCCTTTCATGAGCGAACGCAATAACATTGGCACAATAAACAGTGCAACAATGACAGAGCCAATCATGGTAAAGGTTTTTGTCCATACCAAAGGCGAAAACAATTTCTTTTCCTGCCCTTCAAGAAATAGTATGGGTGCGAATGAAATAAGCGTTACGAGTATGGAGAAAAAAACTGCCCGTCCTACTGTGCGGGATGAGCGCTCAATGATTTTGATGCGTTCTTCTTCGCTGAGTTCTTTTGTATTTCCTAATCTTTGCTTTTCCATTATTCGTCTGTTTTTAATACTGCTTTCACTAATCCTTTGTAAGCGTTTTCGGTCATTACAATTCCGGCATCAACCAAATCACCGATTGCCAAAGCAATTCCACCCAATGACATAATGTTGAGTGAAATGCCAAACAATTTCACCAACATAAAACCAATCAGCACCGATAAAGGAATAGTAATAATTGCCACTACTGCGCTTCGCACATGAAAGAGAAACAATAACACGACAAGAGAAACGACAATGATTTCTTCAATCAATGCTTCTTTGAGTGTGGCAACAGCCGCTTCAATAAGGTCGCTGCGGTCGTAGGCAACTTTGATTTTTACACCGGGTGGCAAACCTTTTTCTACTTCACCTAACCGTTCTTTCACCCGGTCAATTACTTCTTTGGCGTTTTCGCCATAACGGGCAACCACTACACCGCCTACCACTTCGCCTTCTCCGTTTTCGTCCACAATACCTAAACGTATGTCGCTGCTCATTTGCACATCAGCCACATCTTTCAGTTTTATGGGCGTTGATTTGTATGCGCCAACGGAAATTTCTTCAATGTCTTTAATATCCTTAATGTAGCCCAACCCTCTAAGCATGTAACCCATGCGGTTCATTTCGTAAATGCTGCCTCCCACATCGCGGTTGTTTGCTTTCAATGCGTTTGCCACATCCATTGCGGATATGCCGTAGTAAACCAATTTGTGCGGATTGATGCTGACCTGATATTGCTTTTGAAAGCCACCGAAAGAGGCAACTTCACTCACGCCTTCCACATTTTGCAAAGCGAATTTTACATACCAGTCCTGCACGGCACGGAGTTCTCCCAAATCGTAACCATCGCCCTGCAAGGAATACCAAAACACATGACCAACGCCTGTTCCATCGGGACCAAGGGTTGGCGTTACGCCCTGCGGTAATGCTTTCTGCGCGAAGTTCAAACGCTCTAACACGCGGGTTCGCGCCCAATAGATTTCTGTATCGTCATTGAAAATGACGAAGATGAAACTCATGCCGAACATGGATGCGCCCCGAATGGCTTTTACATTGGGAATGCCCTGCAAGTTGGAAACCAACGGGTAGGTGATTTGGTCTTCCATGATTTGCGGATTGCGCCCCATCCATTCGGTGTAAACAATCACCTGATTTTCGGAAAGGTCGGGAATGGCATCAACGGGCGTGGTCATCACCGAATACACACCACCAACTACGATTAGTAAAATACCAATCCATACAAAGAAGCGGTTGTGTGTTGACCAAGAAATTATTTTTTCAATCATCTTAATTTCGTTTTTAAAAGTTGTGCATTTATGGCAACTACAATAGTGCTTAAACTCATAAGCACAGCACCCACTGCCGGGCTTAGCATTATGTTCCACTGATACAAAACACCTGCTGCCAATGGGATTGCAATAATGTTATAGCCCGCTGCCCACCAAAGGTTTTGTATCATTTTGTTGTAAGTGGCTTTGCCAAATAAAATCAGGTTGGCAATATCCTTGGGGTTAGAGTTCACCAAAATAATATCTGCTGTTTCGGCTGCCACGTCTGTGCCTGAACCAACAGCAATACCCACATCTGCTTGTGCAAGAGCGGGTGCATCATTCACGCCATCGCCTGTCATTGCAATGTATTCATCTTTTTCCTGAAGCTCTTTTACTTTCTCTAATTTATCATGTGGCAATACATTGGCTAAAAAACCGTCCATTTTTAATTCATCGCTTACCTTCTTGGCTATTTTTTCGTTGTCGCCTGTGAGCAATAAATTTTTAATTCCTGCTTCTTTGAGTATTTGAATGGCTTCAAAAGAGCTTTCTCTTATCTGGTCTGAGAAAGTAAAATACCCCGCAACATTTTTGTCAATCAGAACATAAACAACTGTGCCTGTAAAATCATCAATCGTTTCAGCAGACTTTATGTTTTGTTCTTTCAGGTAATTCGGACCTACTACTTTAATTTCTTTTCCTTCTACAATGCCTTCCAATCCTTTACCCGGCAGGTAATTGAAATTTTCTGATTTTGGAATTGCAATGTTTAATTCTTTCACCTTTCTCAATAAACCTGCTGCGATGTAATGTTCAGAATGTTGTTCAATGCCTGATGCTAAACGCAGTAATTCTTTATCTTCAAATTTGGGGTTCAGCACTTTTATTTGCTGTAATTCATGTGAACCTTTTGTAAGTGTTCCGGTCTTGTCGAAAATGATGGTAGTAATCAGCCGTGCATTTTCAAACGCTGTTCTGTTGCGAATGAGCAAACCTTTTTGCGCGGAAATGGAAGTTGAAATAGCTACAACTAAAGGCACAGCCAACCCTAAAGCATGAGGACAGGAAATAACCATTACTGTAACCATTCTTTCCAAAGCAAACACAAACGGAAAACCCAAAAGCAACCAAATAGTAAGTGTGATAACACCACCGCCCAACGCAACAAACGTCAGCACTTTTGCAGCACGGTCGGCAAAATTTTGTGTTTTTGATTTTACTTTTTGAGCATCTTCTACCAGCTTTACTACTTTGTTCAGATAGCTGTCTTTTCCTGTGCTTGTAACTTTTATAGTAAGTGAACCATTACTATTTACAGCACCGCCAATCACTTTACTGTCCTTTTCTTTTTTTACTGGTTTACTCTCACCAGTAAGCATACTTTCATCAACATAGCTTTCTCCTTCGGTTACAATTCCATCTACCGGAACTTTTTCGCCCGGCTTCACCATTATCATGTCCCCAATTTTCAAATGGCTGACAGGCATATCATGAATTTGCCCGTTTACTAAATGGTGTGCGGTTGAAGGCATCATTTTCACAAGCAGTTCAAGCGAACGGGAAGCGCCCATTACCGATTTCATTTCAAAGTAATGCCCAATGAGCATAATGTCTATCAGGGTTGCCATTTCCCAATAAAAGTCCATGCCCTGCAAACCAAAAGTGATAGCAACACTGTATGCCCATGCAACAGTAATAGCAACACCAATCAGTGTCATCATGCCAATGGCTTTATCCTTCAATTCATCTACCAATCCTTTTAGAAATGGATAACCACCATAAACGAAAATGAATGTGGAGAGAACAGCCAACAAATATTTGTCGCCCGCAAAAGATAATTCAAATCCTAACCACTGCTGTATCATGTGCGACAGGGCAAGCACAGGAATAGAAACTATGGAACATACAATAAAACGTTTCCAAAAATCAGAAACATTATGTCCGGCATGTTTGTCGTGACCACTCTCACCATGATTAGCTTGATGCTCATGGGAGTGGTGATTTTCTATGTGATGATTTGCATGTTCCATAATTCAATATTTAATGATTTGTGTGAGTGCTGTCGTGTTCGTGATGCTCATGCGTTCCTTCAACCTTTTCCAAATCCATGTTACATACGGGGCAAGAGCCGGGTTTGTCATACATTTTTTCGCCCTCGCATTTCATAGGGCATTGATACATGACATTGGCGGTTTGTTCGGTTGTTGTGTTTTCTTTTTTGCTTTCGGAAGTTTTGTTTCCGCAAGAGGCGAAGAACATTACTGCTGTAAGTAGGAATGCTGCTGTTGTGATTTGTTTTTTCATTTTGTTTTGTTTTTGATTGTTAGTTAATGAGTGATTATTGTTTTTGAAATTTTGATGAGTAGAATTTGTCGCCTACACTGAACCATACATGATAAATGCCCGGACTTAACTGCGATACCTGAATGGCATTTCCTGAAAAGTTATTCTGTTTTTGAACCACCCTGCCACTCATGTCTGTTATCCTATATGAAACCAATTCGTTTTCCGGTAATTCAAATTGCAAGAATGAAGAAGTGGGATTTGGAAATACCTTGATATTCTGCGTCAGAACAAAATTGTCATCTATTCCGGTGAAGCCGGATGGAACTACCAAAAACTGCCCCATCATGCCATCATCTTCATGCATCAGGATGTGGCAATGAAACGGATAAGGAACAACTGTATCGGTGAAAGTTTCAAATTTTGTGATGAAACGAACCGTTTCCTGCGGCAATACCAACACCACATCTTTTCTTCCTCTTTCATACACAGGAGGCAGGTTTCCATCTCTGTCCAATACATAAAACTGCACATCGTGTATATGAAAAGGATGTGCTACCATCGTGCTGTTGGTTAGCTCCCAAATTTCCGTATTGTCAATAGGGATATAATAATCTATACGCTCCATATCAAACAACTGCTGATTAAAAAAGAATGGACCATCCATCGCCATCATGTTTATGGCTGTCATTTCAATTGAGCGGGTAATGTTTGATTGTGAAGCCGGAATAGGCGTAACAGTTACAAGCGTTGCAGGAATGCTTGTAACAGGATTAGCCGAAGGGTTGCCAATATTGAGTTGCAGAATATTGTAATCAACACCGTTCAAAGGGCTGTCCATTGGCGGATTGCCCGGAGGCATGGGCATAGTAGGTCCGCCTTGAACACCCATTGGCAATTCAGAACCGTAGCTCATTAAATAAATACTTTGCCCGTTCATGGAAGATAGGTCAATCAAAATCTCGTAGCGTTCGCCCGGTGAAACTCTTATGCGGGTTGCATTGATGGGCGAATTGAGTAATCCTCCGTCACTGCCAATAATTTTAAATGGCATGTTTCCGGTAAATCCAAAATTGAATGTGCGTTCTCCGGCAGCGTTTAATAAGCGAAGCCGAACCACCTGTGCAGGAACATTTAGATAAGCAGCGGAGCCGTAATTGGCGCGAACACCATTCACTAACACTGTGCTGTCCTGCATACCAAAAGGCATGAATTGATTATTGCTATCCAACTGTGCCGACTGAACTACAATCGGGAAATCGTCCACACCGTAGGTTCTCGGCAGATTTAATTGTGCTTCATCATTATCGCGCACTATTATCATACCTGCCGCCCCTTTAATGGCATGTTCTGCCGTTTTGCCGTGAAAGTGCGGGTGATACCAATAAGTGGATGCTTTATCTAATACCGTAAACTGTGGGTTCCAACTCATGCCGTCCATTATCATGATATGAGGACCTCCGTCATTGGTTGGCGAAACATGCAATCCATGCCAATGCACATTGGTTGTATCGCCAATTTGATTATTTACGGTGATGCTTACATTTTGCCCGTTGTTTAAAATCAGTGTGGGACCCAAATACGCATACTGGTTAAAAGCCAAAGTTTGCGTCAGTTGTCCGGGAAAAAACTGAACGCTGTCTTGGTGCATGGTTAAGGCAATGCTGTTTCCTGAAAGGGTATCAGGAATTGGAATAGCTGTTTGTGCATGTGCTGACTGAATAACAAGCCAACAAAAAGCCGATGTTAAGATTGAAGTTTTCATTGTTTTGATATTTTTTGAGTTACAATTCCTTTTGCGGTAGAAATTCTAAGGAGGTAGTTACCTGCCGGCAATTCGCCAATGGAAATGGTTTGAAGCAATGCCCCATTGTGTTGTTTTGTTAAGACAATTCTACCTGTCAGGTCGGTAATCTCAAATTGTTGTGCGGCTGATTTTAACCCGGACAAATCAATCTGTATTTCCTGATTTGAAGGATTGGGGTAAATCCTGAATGTGCCTGTAATTTCGGTGTTTTCAACTCCCGCTATTATTTCTGAAAAGCTAAGATTGTCAACATACAAATAACTTCCTGCTTCTGGATTTGGACCACTTGCACTAAGAGCAATGATGCAACTATCAGGAACATCGGTGTTGTTGTAGGTAAATGGTAGGGTGAAATTTGACCATGACATTACCATTCCATTCAGGTCTTGCGAAACATAACCTATAGTGTCGCGCATTTGCATAGAGGAGTTCCATTTGGTGAGAAATACATTGACGTAACCAATATCGTTACCTGAATTGCCCATGTATTGCCATTTGCCTGTAAATGCCGTAGGTCTGTAAGCAAAGGGAAATCCTGATAGTGCCGTCAGGTTGTTCATGTCGAGCATTCCGCTTACTGCCATGCCCGGCATAACACCCATGCCTGTTACAGTTTGTGAAGTGAGTTTCAGATAATAGTCACTTACAACGCCTCCACGGGTTGCCGTGTAAACTCCGGCTGCGGAAGTCATGTCGTTCAAGGTTTCCCAATCGTTTGGCACTAAATAGCCGTTGGGGTTAGACCATGCTTCAAAACTTCCGTTAGGAACTGATTGTGCTTTGGAAATCACTGCTGTGAACATCAAAGCGATTGCGAAAAATGTTTGCTTTTTCATTTTGATTTGTTTTTGATTGTGTTTAAGAATTGATTTAATGTTGATGATTGTGACCATCATTATGCTGATGTTCTTCCTTTTTTACTGGCGGGGCTGCTTTCCACTGAAATTTGGCAGTAGCTGTTTCTTCGCCCCACTTAATACTTACAATGGCGTTGATGATGTCGCCTTTGCCTTTATAGGTGAAAACGAATTTGTCATCCCCCGCTAACAGCAGGGTTTCCTGCGATGAGTTGGCATCGGCAGTTTGAATGAAGAGAACCCCTGATTTGCCTTTGTTGGATATTGTTTTTTCGGCTGTATCTAATAAATAGATGGTGAATACATTGCCTGTTTTGTCTTTGGTTTGCACCAATTCAATGTGATAGTTACCGGCAGTTTTTACCACTCCACCGTGGGGCGAAGTATGTTGGTGGTTTTCCCCTGCTTTGTGGTCGTGTTGTGCATTTGCACTGAACGAGATGGCAGTGAACACAGCCACTGCGATTGCGAGAATTGTTTGTTTTTTCATTTTCATTTTGTTTTTATTGTTTAAAAATTATTGATTGTTTATACTGATTTAGAAATTTTATCCATGATGGTAAGGTCAGTTCCGAACTTGCAGATAGCATCGCAATGCAAGCGGAGTTCGGAAAAGAGAATGTATTTGATGTTGATTTTTGAGTTGCGGATGCTTGGGCGCGAGAGTTGCAGGACTACATCTTTTTCGCGGTTATCAGGAATGATAATGTAAAACACCTCATCGCCATCTGCAATGCTGAAAAACAAATCGGCAAGGCGAAGAATGCCGGAATAAATACTGGTGCTTTTTTCCACCTCAAAAGCACCTATAATGTTGTTGGTATTTTTTTGAAACCACAGCACATCAATGAGTTTGATGGTAGCGGCAGTTTCTGCATCGGTATTGATTTCAGGAAAGCGATTAAGGCATAGGAAAGAAAAGTTATTTCCACAATGATTTTTTGACTTGTCATTGATGGCGGTGATAACATCAAATCCAAATGAGTTCCCGATTTTAAGCAAATGGTATTGCATTTCGGTATGCAGGTTTTCCTGCTCTTTATCTTCCAATATTTCGCGCTGCCTTTTTTCAATGGACTTTTCAAAATTTTTCCGTTCGTTTTGGCTGAGGTATTCATCTTTACCTATGAGCATCTTTTGAGTTCCAATCTCAAAGCACAATCCGGCAATGGCTCCAAGGTCATTTGAAAGCTCAGATTTGAATTTAGTATTGGCTTCTATCAATACTTCTCGTATTTTGAGGTATTCGCTCCAACTGCCGAGTTTCTTTTTGTCATTGAAGAGGGCGTTGAAGCCATTTACAATGGCTGTATTAAACGGAGGAAATAGTGTTGGGTGAAGGTAATAGAGAATATTCGCTACCGCTGGACCCAGCCCTTTTATTTTTAGTGCATCTAACCCCACTATTTCTTTGAGCACCTGTTCTTCAGTTTTTGCATTGATGCAGTTTTCAAGAAACTGACCGAAGGTGATTTTGTTGGTTTGGTTTTCGTAAATATCGGGTATGCGTAGTTTGGGTTTCCAGTAAAATGGATGTGCCACGCCTATAAAAACCTGTTTTTGTTCTGCTATGCAATTCAAAACAAATTCCAAAGAGCTTCCTCTAAAATCATTTGGGAAGGTTTTGTTTTTTATATCATCAACGATTTGCATTACGCCTCTGCGAATGGTGCGAAATGCTTTCAACCGCTGGTCGTTGTCAACAAACCAAGTGTTGTAAACAGATTGTGTATCGGTTTTATATTGTGAGATAATATTTGTTAGATTAGGATGCATTATTGTTTTTGAAATTTGGCTGAATAATAATTGTCTGTTGTTTTTATCTGCATGTAATAAATACCCGATGGCAACTGAGAAATATATAGCGACTTGCCTGAATAGTTGCTTTGCCTCATAACTATTTTGCCCGTGAGGTTGGTAATGCTGAAATCGTAAATGGAGTTTGGTTCGGGAAGTTGAAAAATAATTTCGTTTGTCGCAGGATTAGGATAGATGCCTAATTGAAATGTATTGATTTCTGAAATACTGTTTACGGGTTGAACGGGAAGAACAATTTTTCGTGTGTAACTGAAATCGCCTGTGGTAGCATGGTTGTGATTAGCCACTAATGCCCCGATGTAAAGTGTAATGGTATCTTCATTGGTGTTGGGTGCAGTCCATGTAAAATTCCAACTGTTGGCATTACTACTGTCAGCACCGCAAGGTGTGTGGCTCACATAGTTTCGGTTTCCATCGGAGTATGTTCGTGTTCTTATAGTTTCCACCAAACCAAAAGCACCGATAGTGTTGTTGTCGGAATTTTTAAGTGCAAGACAAGAAAAGCCGAATTTGTCAAACCCGGATTGCTGAATGCGGACAAAGCCCTGATAGGTTTGTCCGGGAATGTAAGCGGCTGTTCCTAAATCAAAATCAATGATGGCGTTTCCCGAATTGGCAGTTCCGGCATGGCAGCCGTTACAGCCGGTTTCGCCCGGTGCGCCTGTGTGTCCGCCTACATAAGGGCTGTCGCAAGGCGATTGAGTGGAGGTAGTTCCGCTTATGAAAATAAATGCGACAGCGGAGAGAAAAAGAAATGTGATGACCGTTCTTGTTTTCATTGCTTTATAAATTTTAGTTGCGTGTATTTTCCGTTTGACATTACGGATAGGAAATACAATCCGTTGGGCAATTGACTTGTATTAAGGGTTGTTTCAGTTGCGTTAATATTTTTGAGTTGCAGTATTCTTTCACCGACAAGATTTATTATATCAATTTCATTGATGTTTTGGCTATTGTTATTGGCAAGTTTTACAGTAAGCGTAGTTTGTGCAGGATTGGGAAACAAAAGCAGGTTGCTTCTTTCTTCGAAATCGCTTACAGAACTCAGCAAAGTGCTGAAATCAAAATCACCCAGCTTTAAACTGTCAATGTAAAGCGCATTGCCGCCATCGGTTACGTTTACAATTTTGATGTCAACATGGTCGCTGGTGGAATAAGAAGTCAAGTCAATGTTTGCGGTTTTCCACTGTGAACTATTCGGAATAAATAAAGTTGTTTGAGTGGGACCGGATGCCAAACCGTTTCCGGTGCGGTAAAATTTTTGTGTCCAGGTAGTGCCGCAATCGTTTGACACAAGCACAATGAGTTCATCGCTGTAATTTGCATCGCTTCGCGCATACGCCCATTTAAAGCCAAGTTTTATAGGTGTGGGCAAAGCTGTAAAATCAATGCGAGGCAATAGCAGCGCATCGGACTGACCGTAGTTGGTATTAATCAGGTTTTGAATACGAGCAGAAGCGGTGCCTTCGTAAGCCGCATCAGTGGTGCGTTCCCATGTGATGCCTCCATCGGGGTTGTCAATAGTTAAACCGTTGGTCGGGAAATTCCCGTTTTCAAAATCATCGCCCCATGTGTCGGGCATACCCGCAACGGGCACCGATACATTGATGTAGTTGAATAGTTCAAGCGTATCAGTTCCGGTGCTGTCTGAGACAATGAGCGTAACATCGTAAGTGCCGGGCGAGGAGTATGAAATTACCGGATTGGCAACTGTAGAAATAGCGGGATTACCACCAGCAAAAATCCATTGGTAGTTTGTGGGATTGTTGAGTGAACGGTTGTAGAAAATAATACTGCTGCCTACACAAATGTTCGTGGTGAGTGCAGTAAAGTCAGCTAAAGGCGAACAAACAACAGGTGGAATAAAATTGGTATCACATCCGGTGGCAGTTACATTGGCGGCACTCCAAATTTGTGTTCTGAATGTATTAAGTGTGGCATCCATGCGGGTTTTTTGCCCTGCGGTAAACATATTTTTACAGGCATCATCAGAGTAGTCGGTATAGTTGGCAACCTGGTCGTTTACATCGGGAAAATCATTGGAGCAACTGTTTACAATGGGGCAGCCGTAATTTGGATTTGCTGCGGGCGGGGTATCGCAAATATAATCGCCATCGGTGCATACATCTGTTCCGCAACCATTATTGAAGGTATGATACAAACCGAACCAATGACTTATTTCGTGGGTAGTGGTTCTGCCAAGTGATGCTGATGCAGTTCCGGTTTTACCAAAATAATTGTGTCGCACCACAATTCCATCTTCATCGGGCGGACCACCGGGGAAAGAGGAGTAGCCCGCTATTCCACTGCCACCGTTAATACTTTTCACCACATACATATTCAGGTAACGGGTATTGTCCCAATAGCTGAGTTGTTTAAGCATGGAGCGTTGGTAGGTTAAATGATTGGTGAGGGTTGACTGCACCCGAACTATGCCGTTGGTGCAATGCCCATCCGGTGAAATTTTTGCAAGACAAAATTCAATTTCAGTGTCTACACCGTTTCCATCGCCATTGGTGCCTGCCATTTTACGGAAGTCTTCATTCAGCACATCCAATTGACTTTGAATTTGTGCATCAGAAATATTTTCAACCCCACCATTGTGGATGACATGCACTACAACAGGAATTATTTTGATGTTGTGCAATGAGCGGGAAGCGTTATCAGGATATTGTGCCGCGTTGCGAATAAGGGTTTCGGCATTTTGAATGACTGCTCGGTTCTGCCTTTGATAAGTATCAAACCAACAAGGTGGGCTGTCGTTTTGTGCAAAAACGCTTTTCGTTATTAAGCAAATACAGATTAAAGCAAATCTTTTCATGGCTTAATGTTTATGATTTGTTTCTAAAAAATTTCCCTGTGCGCCAATGCCTTCAATGTGGACTAACTGCGCTCCGTGATGCCCTGCCATGCTGACACAGATGGATGCTCCTAGCATAATCAGAGCAATAAGAATTTCAGCCCATAGTTTCCTTTTCAGAATAAAATGAGAAATGATTTTAAATAAGAGGGCTGTTCCGCTTAACCAAATAGTGAGCGAAGCGAAACGCTCGTGTTCGGCTAAAACAAGGGCTGTATGTTCGGAAATGGCATCGGTAGTATGCGGATGCACATATTTACCTGCAACGATTGCACCTGCAAAGCCCAAAGCAAGTGTTATCAGCACAACCCAACTCAATGGTTCGCGGAAAACAAACAATGATGCTCCCTGTAAAATAAAACCCATCAACAGTAACACAATGGGAAAGTGAACCACCAAAGGATGAAGGGAAGGGAAATCGCTGAATGAAGCGGTTGTTCCATTTGTGTAATGTTGGTGTGAATGAGCAACCGGTTTTTCTTTCTCCTGTGCGGCTTCATGCTGATGCGTTTGTTCCGGTTGAGAAACAATGGTGTCCTGAATTTCCTTTTCGTGTTTTTCCTTACCATGTGCAAATACGGCAAGGGCAAAAACAGATAAAAGGAATATGCTGATAATTGTTTTCATGGTTTAAAGGGTGTGTGGTTTTGTGGCTGTATAGTAACTGTATGTTCCGATTTTGGTATTGATAAAGTCCACTTCCGAAACCTGCTGAAAACCTGCATCGGAAATGAATTGAGGCATTAAGCCGTTTACATTGTCGTTGGTGGTTTTGAAACCATCCAACAACTGCACGGCATAAAATGAAAACCGCATCCACTTATTTTTTGCACCGCCCCAATCGCCAATAATGAGTTTGCCGTTTGGTTTGAGAACCCGATGCAATTCTTTGAGGCAATGTAATTTTGTTTCAGCATCTAACTGATGAAACACTAACGAACTGAAAACTTTGTCGAAAGAGTTATCTGCAAATGGCAACGTGTTTCCATCGTAAAGATGAAGCAGCACTTCCAAATTGTGCTTTCGCAATTTGTATTCAGCAATGGATTTAATTTTCGGGTCAATGTCCACACCCTGCGCCAATGCTTCGGGTTTCCTCTGCTTTAACAATATGAGATTTTGAGCCGTGCCGAAACCGAACTCCAAAATACTTTCGCATGAAAGCGGGTTAAGCCAATCAATCAGTTTTGTCCTGAACTTTTTTTCAGGCATGGTAAGTTTAATGGTGAGGTCGTAATACTCACTTAGAAAATCGTAGCCAAGCGCGGGAATGAATTTTTGTTCGGTCATTGTTTTATACTATTTATAGCATTAGTAAAATCATTGCGCCACTCATGGCAATCATCAACGCATCTTCAATAATGGTAACGGTGCTCATGGGTAAATTGAAAACTGCACCCAAACAAGCGCACTGAATTTTCTTTTTATTTAACACACTTTGCAAAACGCCAATGATGCTGATTGACATTACCAAAAAGGTTACAGCATTTGTAACAAGGGGATTGAAGTTGATGAGGTAAGCAATACCCAAAGCCAATTCAGTAAAAGCATATACATAGCCCCACGCAGGAATACGCTTTGCGATTACGTCATACATGGCGTAGCTTTCGGCAAAGCCCGAAAGGTTGAGCAATTTGAAAAACGAAAACGTGAGAAAGAAGCCCGCCATGAAATGCTGCATCCATTGCATAGGCATAAAATGGTGATTGTTGAATTGAACAAGCAACGTAATGGAAGTGATGTAAGCGAAGATTAGCAGAATGGGCTTGTAGGTTTCCAGCCAATACCTCACCCCCGACCCCTCTCCAAAGGAGAGGGGAGTTTCCTCCGCGCTGCCGTTCAGTGTGATTTTGTAATTGCCTTTTTCACCGATTGCTTTTTGCAGTTCGCTTAAAGCAATGTGTTTTGCCATGGTGATGGTGGCTGTGCCTGTTGCTTTAGATACTTCTGCACTTTCAATATCGGGTAATGAAAGAAAAGCTGATTTTACTTTGGCTTCGCAGTTGGCGCAGGTCATTCCTGTAATTTGATAGGTATGTTTCATGTTACTTTATTTTTAGTTAAACGATAGTGCAAAAATGCACCTGCTTAACACCAAAGGCGGCATACAATTTTTGATTTGATTGGTATAATTTACAGTTCATCAAGTGGATTTCGTTTTTTCTCTTTTAGTTGTTTGTAATGCGAAGGGGTTAGCCCTGTTACTTTTTTAAACTGTTTGCCTAAATGCGAAACGCTGCTGTAATTGAGTTGATAGGAGATTTCGCTCAAAGTCAATTCACCATAAACAAGTAACTCTTTTACTCTTTCAATTTTCTGTGCAATGAAATACTGCTCTATGGTTGTGCCTTCCACCTGTGTAAACAAGTTGGTGATGTAGGTGTAGTCGTGGTTTAACTCCCTGCTCAGATAATCGGAAAGATTTGTTTTGAGTTGGTTGTTTTTGTTCTGCACCAAATCAACAAGCAGGTTTTTCACCCGCTCAATGATTACGCTTTTTTTATCGTCTAATAGAGCAAAGCCAAATTTTTGAAGCGCAGCATGAATGTCCTGCCGTTGGTAGCCCTCCAATTCATCTGCTATTTCCACTTCGCCCAAGTCAACCGCAAGGGGGCGAAGTCCAAGTTTTTCCAACTCGGACTTCACCACCATTTTGCAGCGATTGCACACCATGTTTTTGATGTAGAGTTTCATGGATTTACTTTTAGTGAACTATGCCGTGATGAATTTGAGTAATTGAATCGTGTATGTGATGATGTGTAGGTGTATGATGCCAACCTGAATGATGATGTGTTGTGTCACCGTGATGATACACCTGATGATGGTGATTGTAAACTGAATCATGGTGATGATACATTTCATTATGTTGCAGCATTTCGTGATGGCTGCCTGCATGAATCATTGAATCATTATAAAGTGCCATAGACGATAGTGAAGATGACATCAGGTTTGCGGATTCAATGTTTTCTTGTTCGGTTTGTTGGTTTCCATCATCTTTTTTGCATGAGGAAATAATTAAAAGAACTGCTAACACTGAAAGAATGAATTTGAAACTTGAATTTTTCATTTTTTCATTTTTTATGGTTTACGAATTATTGTTTTATAGCAATGCCGTTTGGTTTTGTTCCTACGGTAATAGTATTAGTAACTGTGTGCGAAGCCACATCAATAACTGAAACTGTATTTACGCCCTGATTGGTAACATACGCTTTGCTGCCATCGGCAGTAAAAGCAATAGCATGAGCATCAGCACCAGTAGTGATATTGCCCTGCAAATTCCAGTTTGAGCCGTCAAAGGTGTAGTAAGCAACTTTGCCGTTGGTAGCATCGGAAACCCACAATTCACCATTGGTTGAATTGTAAGCAGCATAGCCGGGTTTAAAACCAAGATTGATGGTTGCTGTAACACTCATGGATGAAACCGTGATTTCGGAAATGGTTTGACTTGTTTCATTGTCCACATACATTTTACCGTTGCTTGCTGTCCATGCGCCAACGGGGTCTTGCCCGACTGTGAGCGTGGCATGTATCATTTTATTATTGGCATCAATGAGCGAAACAGTTCCGTCATCGGTATTACAAGCAAAAGCCATTGAGCCATCAGAAGAAAAAGTCACTTCTGAAAGTCCTGCGCCAACATTGATAGTGTTTTTCAAAGTCCAGTCGGAAGTATTGTAAACCAATACCTGACTTTGAACGCTGTCTGACTGACCCAACCAAAGTTCTGTTCCCGAAGAATTGAAAATTGCGTTGTGTGGCATTTTGTTCAGCACAATTTCTTTGTCAATCATGCCTGTAACGGCATCAATGATTTGCACTTTCAAACCTGTAAGCGTTCCGCCATGTCCGCCATGTCCACCGCTTAAATCGGTGCTGGTAATTGCCACCGCCAATTTTGTTTTGGCAGGGTTCAAATAGATGTGGTGCGGATATGTTGCTCCGTTTAGTCCAATAGTTTCGGTAACTGTGTTGTCGGAAAGTTTGATTACGGAAATGTTATTGGAACTGCCGTTGACAATGTAGGCGGCAGGATAGTCAATGTTGAGCATATCCATGTCGTGGTCGTTGCCGTGGTCTTTCTTGCACGAAGAAATGCCAAGAACAAAAGCAAGAGCAGCGATAGCTACTGTTGCAAAAAATAATTTTGTGATTTTCATTTTATTGTTTTTGATTTTGAATGATGATTGAAATTGTTGGGCTGATAAAAGCACAACAAACCGATACACTTATGAAGTGTCGGCTAAAAGTCAAAATCAGTAAAATCAAATACGGAAAACGCAATGACGGATGTAAAGCGGATGCTTTAGGTCATCGGGCGGATGTGTGCTGCGGTCAAACTCAGTAGAAAGAAGCGGAGTGTGATAGTCAAAAGTTAGATTTGTTAAAATGGCAGGTTGGAAGTCTGTAAACTTTACAACATTGCAGGAAATCTGTTGTGTTTTTTGCTGTTCATCATCAAGTTTAAAAGTAGTTGTTTCGTCTTTGCAGCAGTCTTTTTTCATCTTTTTGCTGCCACATGGACACTTGTGTTTGGTGTCAAATGGATTGAAGGAAACGGATGTTACTTTGCCACCGCAGTAATGAGCCGATACTGTTACCCCAATAGCGGGTATCAGGTATAGAAACATTAAAAGTATGACGGTAATTTTTTTCATTCAGTCGCTTAAACGTGATGTCAAAGATAATATTGTTTTATGATAGAAAGTTCATTCTCACCCCTAAAGTTTAATTGAACCACTGCACTAAACAGAGCGTGGGCGGTTTGGCTCTTTTGACTTTGCCTTCGGGTTGGCTTGTGGGCAGGCAGGCAAAGGCAAATGTGCCAAACGTGGGAGGCAATAAAAACTTCAATTTTTTTGCGCGTGGGGAAAAATAAAAATACGAAGCAGGGGTCTGTCGGTGAAAAGGGGTGTGTCCAAAAGTCGGAAAATGGTCTTGTCGCTATTTTAAAAAGTCGTCAGTTTAAAGTTAGCACGGTCGCAATGTCTTGTCCTAAAATACGTTGACCATTTTTGTTAGAAAATGGTGATGGGTTTTC
>VFQQ010001506.1_pt1 | contig 31813 bp, 35 predicted proteins | sample 3512341 | NCBI WGS metagenome assembly VFQQ01 (sample SAMN10412373, study PRJNA504923) | tailings metagenome | isolation source: Relicate 2 Philex TSF1 revegetated site | place: Philippines: Tuba, Benguet | collected 2017-08-29
CGAAGAGAGGAGGAAGCCGATGGAACCGCTGCCGCTGCTGCCGACCATGGGGGTCGGTTCCTATGCATCGCCGGGATGGTTCATTCTCGGACGCCAACGCATTCGTGAGGGCGAACTCGGCCCGCACGACATCGAGGAAATGTTCGAGGACGCCACACGAATCACTATCGCCGATCAGATCGAAGCCGGCGTTGATGTCATCTCGGATGGCGAACTGCGACGCCAGCGCTTCGTCTATGAGATGTATGATCGGCTGGAGGGCTTGAAGCGTGTTTCGCCGCGCCGACGCCTCGGCGTGCCCTTCTACGACATGGCACCGCACTTCACTGTCGAAGGCGAGATCGCTGCCCCAAAGGGGCTCGGAGTGGTCGAGGAATTTCGTGCGCTGCAACGGCTCGCTCCGGGACGGCACCTCAAGGTCGCGATTCCGGGTCCGCTGACTTTTGCCGGCAGCATCCAGCCGCGTGCCGGGGAGGAGGGATCCTTCCTCGAGCGGCTTGCCGACATTGTCGCCGCCGAGCTCAGCACGCTATCCGAGGCTGGCGCAGAGCATATCCAGCTCGACGAGCCCAACTTCGCCGAGCCGCCTTATGGTTTGTCCTTCGTCCAGGCAGCCGAGGTCATCAACCGTACGCTCGCGAACGTTCGATGCATGACGGCTGTCCACGTCTGCTTCGGCAACAACGCTGGTCGGCCGAAGCGACCGCGCGCGCTGTCGCCTCTGATGGATGGGATGCTTGCTCTTCGTTGCCGACAGCTCGTTCTCGAATTCGCGAATCGAGAGATGGCCGATCTGGAATTGCTGGCGCCGCTCGGCCGCCGGTTCGACATCGCGGCAGGTGTGGTGGACGTCAAGAGCTACCACGTCGAGACAGCCGATGAGGTCGCGGCTCGCATCGGTCGCTGCCTGCAGCACATAACGCCGGAGAAGCTGTCTGTCACGGCAGACTGCGGTTTCTCCGCCCTTCCGCGCTATCTTGCCCGGCAGAAGATGCAGGCGATGGTGGAAGGCGCTCGCCTGGTACGCGAGCGCCTTCGTTGACGATCAGGCGGATCGGCGAGCGATCTGCTCCGCCATGCCGACGATGACCTCCGCCTGCCGAATCGAGGCGTAGTCGATCAGCTTTCCATCCAGGGCGGCCGCGCCCTGGCCGCTGGCTTCGGCCTCACGCATCGCCGCGATAATGCGTCGGGCCTGTGTGACCTCGGCCTCGGTGGGGCTGAACACCGCATTACCCAGAGCAAGCTGGGAAGGGTGGATCGCCCACTTGCCCTCGCATCCCAAAGCCGCGGCGCGATTGGCCTGGGCGTTGTAACCCTCCGGGTCCTTGAAATCGCCGAAGGGCCCGTCGACCGCCCTCAGGCCATTGGCTCGGGCGGTCACCACCAGCCGCGAGATGGCATAATGCCACATGTCTCCCCAGAAGAACTCGCGCCGACCGGCCGCATCGAGCTTGTCGGTCAACACGCCATAGAGAGGATTGGGCCCGCCGATATTCGTGGTCTTCGCCTTGGTGGAAGCGGCATAATCGGCGACGCCGAAATGCAGGGATTCATTGCGCGGGCTCGCGGCCGCAATTTCGGCGATGTTCTGCATCCCGAGCGCCGTCTCTATGATCAGTTCGAACCCGATCCGCTTCTTGCGGCCCTTTGCCCGTTCGATCTGGGTGACCAGCATGTCGACCGCATAGACATCCGCCGCCGTACCTACCTTCGGGATCATGATCAGATCCAGACGGTCGCCGGCCCCCTCCACCACCTCGACCACATCGCGATACATGAAATGAGTGTCGAGGCCATTGATGCGGACCGAAAGGGCCTTTTGTCCCCAGTCGACGTCGTTGATTGCCTCTACGACGTTCTTCCGGGCCTGCGGCTTGTCGTCCGGAGCGACGGCATCTTCCAAATCAAGGAACACGACATCGGCTTCGCTTTTTGCCGCCTTTTCGAACAGCTTGGTGTTGCTGCCGGGAACGGAAAGCTCCGACCGGTTGAGGCGCGCCGGGGCGGGTTCCACTACTTTGAAGCTCAATTGCGTCCCCTGCATTGCTGAATTGTGCACCGCAAAATGCGGAGCGGTGCCGGGACTGTCAACCGCCGCGGCGAGCCAATGGATGGCGTTCCTTCACGAGCGCTTTCAGCCGCTCCTCCAGCACGTGCGTATAGATCTGCGTCGTCGCGATGTCGGCATGCCCCAGCATGCGCTGCAATGCTCGAAGGTCGGCGCCTCCCTCCAGCATATGGGTGGCAAAGGCGTGACGCATGACATGGGGTGAGACCCTGGCGGGGTCGATATTCGCTTCGACCGCGAGACCCCGAAGGAGTTGAAAGAAACGTGCGCGCGTCAGATGACCCTGCCGCCCGCGCGAGGGAAACAGCCACCGGGATGCCTTGACCCCGCGTGGAAAGAAGGCAGGCCGCGCCTCCAGATAGGTCGCAAGGGCGGCGGCCGCGATCGCGTGGAGCGGGACGACGCGCTCTTTCCCACCCTTGCCCCGAACAGCAAGAAGGCGTGCCGACCCATCCGTTGGCGGATACGGAAGCGCAACCAACTCCGAGACGCGCAAGCCGGCGCTGTAGATCAGTTCGAGCAGGCAGACGATCCGGGCACCCTCCGGCCCCTCATGCTTCAGCGTGGCGTCGAACAACTGATCGACTTCGCTCCGTGAAAGCGTCTTGGGCAGTGGCCTGGGCTGGCGGGGCGCGTCCAAACCAGCCGCCGGATCATCGGCACGCAACCCCTCCCCCAGCAAAAAAGCATAGAACTGACGGAAAGCGGATCGCCTTCGTGCGGCTGTCGCCGCGGCGACACCCGATTTCCGCAGGTCCTGCATGTAAGCACGCAGATCCAACTCACGGGCAGATCCGATCGCGACCCCGCTCGCGGTCAATGAGGCGTCAAGTGCTTCCAAATCCCTCCGATAGGCCTGGATCGTGTTCCAAGCCGCCCCGCGCTCGGCAGCCAGCATCTCCAGAAAACGTTCGATGAGGCCGCTCGTCGTCATGCCTACAGGCCGAGTCCGATGGCCGCCTCCAGCGCGAGCGCCCGCGCCTCAGCCTCCAGATCTACCCGAACCAGCGCATCAAGCGTCGTGGCCAAGGCGTCGGCCTCGAGGGAAGCGGCGGGCTGGCCATCCAGCGCAACCAATGCGAGGAGGACTGTTTCTCCCACGCGACCCGCTTGAGCCGCCGATCGCATGGCTTGCATGATCGCAACGTTCGGACGGCGGCCAATCGAAGGTGCCGCAGCGGCGGCCAGCTTGTTCCAGGCGTCGGGGCCCACGTCGAAGCCGAGCCCCTGAAGCGCGGACAGCAGGGTGACCGCCCGGGATTCAAAACTGTCTGGTCTCGACCCGACCCGCCAGGCATCGACCCAGTCGACGAGTTCGTGCGAAGCGAAACGGGTACTGGAGCGATCCACCAGCCGGAACAAAGGAGTGAGTCGCACAGCGGCACGAGCCGCTTCCACCGTTCCGGTACGGCCCTCCCATTCCATAAGTCGCAGCCACTCGCCGGCACGCTCGGGTTGTCCCGCGACGAGTAGCAGCCGGGCGGCGCGGGGGGCGATGTCGAGAAGGGCGGGAGCAGGCTGGGTGGATGCCACGATGTCCAGGTAGACCGCGCCGGCGCGCAGGTCGAACCCGCCGTCGCGGCTTTTCAGGCGATCGAATGCCGCGTTGAGCGCCTTGATCCTCGCGGCCTCTCCTTCAGCGGACACGACGGCCTGGTACAATGCTGCCCGCCCCTTTGCGTCACCAGGCGGCTTCCCCGTAGTGGCTGCGGTCAGTTCCTGTGGCTTGAACTGTACGCCTTCGAAGGCGCTTCGGAGGTTCTCCACGGGTACGCCACCATAGACGAACGCCCGTTCAGTCGCCCGAAGAAGGAGGTCCGGCGGCAACCCTTCGACGTCCGAGACGAGGCGCGCGCCAGCAGGCCCCAGGTTGTCGACACTCGCCGACGTCGGAATCCGCTTTGCCGCCCGCAGCATGGCCAGATGAAGAGATGTCGGCTCCTTCAAGTCGACCGGACTGGCGTCAGGAAGCCCGGTCAGTGATCCCATCAGGGTGACAAAGAGGGGATCGGCCTCGCTCCGCTCGCGAAGCAGTCCGGTTTGGATCCCGGCGGCGATGCTGTCACCAGCCAAAGCGCGGCAGAATGCACTGGCCCGGCTCCAGGCGGCATCTCGCCCTTCCGACGGCACACCGGCTGCAAGCCGGCAGGCATCATCGTCACGGCCCGCCGCGAAAGCGGCATCGATCGCCAGCGACTGCGCGGTCATGTCGTTGCCGGCCATGCTAGCGAGTTGGAACCCAGCGTCGGGATCCCCGATGACTGTCAGCCGCTCGACGCGGACAGCCAAAAAACCCCTCCGCGTCGCGGATTTGCCCTCCGGCAGTTCGGCCTCGGACAGTAGGAGCCGCCGCATCAGGGTCAATGCGGCGGGCGAGGCCGAGGGCTGCAACTGCGACATGAGGCGCTCGATCTGGGCTCGTTCGCTGCCGCGCCAGGAACTCCGCGGCAATCCACCCTCTTGCTCGCGGATCAGGCCAAGTGCGCCGGGATCGACGGCGCCCAGCGTCTCTACCCGGAACCCTCCACCGGGATTCGGCACATCACCCTGTGAAGGAAAGGCAGGTTGCGACGGTGCTGTCTCCATGCCGGGGAGCTGCGGAACGAGGCGCAGAGGTCCCCCACTTTGCGCAAAAGCGGCCGCAGGCAGCAGGAAGGCGGCCGCGATCGCGGCCGTCCACCTAGGGCGAAGCCTTTGGAAGACGGTCATTGGGGATTACCTTCTCGACCGAACGGGTCGGCGGGGGAATATCCCAGGCCGCGAGAAAGGCAACGCCGCCGCCCAGAGCGACGAGGATGAGGACGACAATCGCGAGCGTAACCCTGGCCATGCCTGAACGTGTCCTGGCGAGGCGAAAGCGGCCCGCCCCTTACCGCATCGCCTTGCAACGAATCGATGTTCTGGCAGTGTACCGGTGCCTGTCGCCCGCGCAAAGAGCCGCCATGTCGCCGGAAAAGAGTATTGTTCTCGTAGGCCTGATGGGGGCCGGAAAGAGTTCTATCGGCCGACGGTTGGCCGCCCGGCTCGGAATGCCGTTCGTCGATTCGGACATCGAGATCGAGAAGGCCGCGGGGATGGCCATCCCGGACATTTTCGCTCGCCACGGAGAAGGGCATTTTCGCGAGGGCGAACGCAAGGTCATCGGCCGTCTGCTGGACGGTCCGCCCGTGGTGCTGGCCACGGGAGGGGGCGCGTTCATGAACGCCGAAACCCGAGCGCGGATCAAGGCGAGTGCCCTCTCGATCTGGCTCGATGCCGAACTCGACGTATTGCTGCGTCGATGTTTGAAGCGGAGCAACCGCCCGCTTCTTCGCGAAGGCGATCCCAGGGAGACGCTGGCGCGATTGAAGCGCGACAGAGACCCGATCTACGCGGAGGCCGACCACAGCATCCATTCGGGCGACGGTCCACATGAGCTGGTCGTCGACGGAATCGTCCGCCTGCTTGAGGTCAAGGATGAGCCTGCCGCCCTGGCAGCTGGCGGTGCTGCGTGATTCATCAGACAGTTCCGGTCGTCCTGGCGGACAGGTCGTATGATATCCACGTCGGGGCCGGTCTCCTCGGAGACTGTGCCTCCATACTGAAGCCTGTGCTGGCGCGTCCCTTCTTGCCTATCGTGACCGACGAGAAAGTTGCCGCTCTGCATCTTCCCTCCGTCGAGGCGGGATTGAACCGCAGCGGCATAGCAACCCGAGCAATCGTTCTGCCTCCCGGTGAGGGCACGAAGTCGTTCGCATATCTCGAGCAGGTCCTGGATGACCTCATCGCGGCAAGAGTCGAGCGGCGCGATGTTATCCTGGCCCTCGGCGGCGGGGTCATCGGCGATTTGACCGGCTTTGCCGCAGCCCTTCTGCGCCGCGGCGTTCCGTTTGTGCAGGCGCCGACCACTCTTCTGGCACAGGTCGATAGCGCGGTCGGCGGAAAGACGGCGATCAACAGCCGACGGGGGAAGAACCTTATCGGCGTGTTCAATCAACCTCGTGCCGTCATTGCCGACGTCGCCGCGCTGGGCAGCCTGCCGCGCCGCGACCTGCTCGCCGGCTATGCCGAGGTTGTGAAGTACGGGCTACTAGGCGATTCCGCGTTCTTTTCCTGGCTCGAGCAGAACGGCCCACAACTTCTGGAGGGCGATCTCGACCACCGGATCCATGCGGTCGTCCATTCCTGCCGGATGAAGGCCGCCATCGTCGCGCGCGACGAACGCGAGGAGGGCGATCGTGCCCTCCTCAATCTGGGCCATACCTTCGGTCACGCGCTCGAAGCCGAGACAGGCTACTCTGATCGACTTCTTCACGGCGAATCAGTAGCAGTGGGATGCGTCCTCGCCTTGGCGCTGTCAGTTCGTCTTGGCCTTTGCCCACCATCGGATGCGGACCGTTTGCGTCGGCATCTTGCAACTGTCGGATTGCCGACATCGCCGGCCCCCTATGCCAGCGATCCCTTGCGACTGCTCGATCATATGCGTCAGGACAAGAAGGTCGTGGGCGGCCTGCTCACATTCATTTTGGCTCGCGGCATCGGAAACGCCTTCGTGACCCGAGAGGTGGCGGAAAGCGACGTGCTGGCTGTACTGGAAGCGGCTCTGAAAACCTAACTCGCCTCCTCCGGGGACAGTGCCGTCAATGCCAGCGCATGCAGACCGTCAGCGAACTCCGCTTCCAGCAACTTGTAGACCCTGCGCTGTCGCGCCACTCGGTTCATGCCGACGAAATCGGCGGAAACGACGGTGACCTTAAAGTGCGTCTCGCCACCTTCCCGCCATCCGCCGTGGCCCCGGTGAGCGGCAGATTCATCTTCCACGACCACCAGAAGCGGGTTGAGCGCTCCGAGCTTGCTTTCGATCCGACCGGCCATGCTCACGCAACACCCCTCAAGGCACAATAATGGTGAGTTCGGGAACGTTCATGAACTCCTCGTCTTTCGGGCTGCCATCCCGCCACATAAAGATGGCGAAATCGGCTTCATCGTCGAGCACGGTGAGGCCATGATGCCAAGTGCCGATCCGGAGGGTTACCGCCTGGCGCGGCCCTGCCAGAAAGGCTCGCGCACGAAGAAGATCGGGACCGCCGTCGGGCTGGGTCGGCGCCACGACAACCAACCAGCGGGCCACCGACAGAGGCACGAAACTCTGGCTTGAGAACTCATGTCGTTCGAGCGTCCTCGCCCTCATCGGCAGCGAGACCAGAGGATGGGCATGAACGATGGACAGGCTTGCCCTGGCGTCAGGCCTGGAACTCGCCAGACCCGCATCGAAGTAGCTGCGCCCGTTGGCGGGCGGCATCAACACGTCACCGAATGCCGCGAAGCCCTCTGAGGTCAGCGGTTCAGCGATGATGCCCACCAGCGTCTCCTCCAAGTCCCGGCCGCCGAACAGGCTCTCCGCTCAGGCGAACCGTCATCGCCCTCCACCCTTGAGCTTTTCGAGGCTCCGAAGGGCACCCATTCCGAGCATGCCGAACATCAGTTCCCAAACATGTTCATCAAGCACCGGAGGGGTGGCGAAGTCGATACCCTTCCAGGCCGTGACCCACAATGCCAAGGGCATGAAAATGAACTGGTAGGCAAGAGCGGCCGCGCAGATCCACCCGATCGCCGGCCGCCACCCGGCAACGAAGAGCGAACTGTGGCCGGCTTCGGCCCGGTTCACTTCGAGTTGAGAGAGGTCGGACTGCGCCAGCTGGCCATATAGGTCTCCCATCATCTTCTGGCGAGCGGCGGGATCGGGAATCAGAGCGGCAAGCGTGCGGTCCAATATCGGAGCCAGGACGGGGATCAGGGCTGCCAGCATCAAAGTCCTCCCAGGCGCTCGAGCAAGAAGCGTTGTGCGAGATATCCCAGCAGTGCGACGACGCCGCCATACATCGTCAACTCGATCCGCCTTAGCCCGGCGCGCAAGTCACCGACTTCCCGTCGCAGTTCCCGTATCGTCTCCTCCAATCGCTCTCTGAGTGCCCCCTGTCGATGCTCACAGAGCGACTCGTGTCCGCTCAGTCGCATCTCCAGTACGGCGAGACGTTCACGATGGCTCTCCTCGTCATTCATGGTCATCATGCCGGTCTCCCAGGTGGGCGGCGAATGCGGCCGTCGCGGGCACCCCGGTTGCTACGCGTATGGCTTCGATCTGCTCGGCAAGCATAGAGACCGCGTCCCTCTGGGCGCGCGGACGCCGAGCGAGCCACGCTTCCCAGCCGGCATCGAGTTCCGGCTCGCCGGGTGGTGGCATGTCCACCCGTAGCCAGACCAGGACCTGCCCCCGCCCATCGCCGTGATCCTCGACCCGGAAATCGCGACCGCTCACCAGTCGAGGATTCCAACCCGTGATCGCTTTGGACTTATTCATGCGGCACCTCACATCGCCTGCCGGAAGGTCAAGAACTGAGCGAAACTCTGTGTCGTGGCTCCACTAATACTCCGAGTTCCCCCACTTCCATCCCAAAGAGCAAATATTTCAAAGTGGTCGGTCGCGGTATGTTCCACGACTGACAAGACCGGAACTCCGTGAAACGAGCCCCCACCTGACGCGCCTGTCATCGTGGCAGCGGCATAGATCAGAAACCCGCCGTTCTTGTAGATGTGGATGCCTGTCACGGCTTGGTCCTCCATGCTCAACCACGCCGCACGGGCGATGATGAGGGTCCATCCGCTCACGCCGGGCGTATAGCGCGACTGCGCCGTATCGTACTTGCCGGCGGTATCGGTCAGTTCCGTCCCGAAGGTGACCTTGGTCCAGACGCCGTCGGCGACACCCGTCTGGTCCACGCCGTTCTTGTGCACGCTGGCGAAGTGGAACGGCAGGCCCAGGGTGGTTCGGGCGGCAAGCTGGTCCACGTCATCGAGCAAGGTTGCGGCGAAGGAAGAGACAGCCAGGTTCGGGACGCTGCCGGCGGCCGCGACGGGCTGGCCCCCCGCGTCGAACCCGAACAGCCTGTTCGCCCGCGCCGGCAACGGGGGCAGGGTCATGGCCAGGTTCTCCGACTTCGGAGCGACGACCGCACGCCCCAATACTTCGCCCAGTTCCTGCGACAGCATGGTGAGCCGGTCGAGAGCACGCTCATGACCGTCGGCCGGGAAGGCTTCTGCCGGCCCTTGCCGAAGGACTTGAAGGAGAGCAGCGAGACGCCGCGGCGACGGTGGCGGATGCGCACCGTGTCGACCAGGCCGGCGACGCCGCGCGCGAAGGAGAGCGCCCCGATCGCGGGCTTCGGAATGGCGCCGGTGCCGAGCGCGCCCGGGCGCCCGAGCAACAGGCGCTGCGGATTGTCGCGCGTGGATTCGCCCGACACCCCGGCCGCCCAGGCGACGATCGGCCCGGGGAAGCGGCGCCCCTCCCACCATGGCGGGTAGTCGCCGGTGAGGTGCATCGCCAGTTCCAGGGCGCCGGCCGTCGTCTTGCCGAGCTGATTGCCGGCGAGGAACAACCGTTCGCGCGCGGCCGCCCCCGCCGCGTGGAAGGCGGTCTGCTTGGCCGTGGGGTCGTAGAGATGCAGCCGGGCCGAGGCGACGAAGGCCTCGGCCTCCTCCGGCAGGCCGGAGGCCGGCGCCGGCGGGATCGACGGGTGGGCGACGGCCGCTGGGGTTTTCCGCCGCATCCCGTCACCTCCCACACCGCGCCCGGCAGCCCCGGGCGCGATCTCTCATTATGAGAAAATTATCGCACATTCCGCCCCGCCAGGCAAGTACTATTTTCTTTAGATGGCAAAATACGCCGAAATAGGGTGACGATGGGGAACCCGACGGGCAGTCTCGGCGTACTCGCAGGCGGCCGGCACGGGAGGTCAGGTGGGCGCGTTACGCAGATTCCTCGAAATGGAGGCCGCCGGCGGCATCGTCCTGGCCTGCGCCGCCCTGGTGGCGCTGATCCTGGCCAATTCCCCGCTCGCGTGGCTCTACGATGCGCTTCTGCACCTGCCCGGCGCCATCTCGGTCGGTGACTTCGAAATCCGCAAGCCCGTCCTGCTCTGGCTCAACGACGGCTGGATGGCGGTGTTCTTCTTCCTGGTCGGCCTCGAGATAAAGCGCGAGCTGGTCGAGGGCGAATTGTCGACCCTGCGTGCCGCCACGCTGCCCATCGTCGCCGCAATCGGCGGCATGGCGGTGCCGGCCCTGATCTATGTGGTGATCAACTGGGGCGACCCGGTCGCCTTGCGCGGCTGGGCGATTCCCTCCGCGACCGACATCGCCTTCTCGCTCGGGGTGATGAGCCTGCTCGGCGCGCGCGTCCCGCTGTCGCTCAAGGTGCTGCTGACCGCCATCGCCATCATCGACGATCTCGGCGCCATCATCGTCATCGCCGTCTTCTACACCGCCGACCTCTCGGTGGCGGCGCTGGCTCTCGCCGGCCTCGGCATCCTCGGCCTCGTCATCCTCAATCTGCTCGGCGTGCGGGCCATCATTCCCTATCTGCTCATCGGCGCCCTCATGTGGGTCTGCGTGCTGAAATCGGGTGTGCACGCCACGCTCGCCGGCGTGATCACCGCGCTCGCCATCCCGCTCAAGGAACAGGACGGCTTCTCGCCCTCGCGCTTCCTCGAGCATGTCCTGCATCCCTGGGTCGCCTGGCTGGTCCTGCCGGCCTTCGCCTTCGCCAATGCCGGCATCTCCTTCGCCGGCATCGGCCTCTCCGCCCTGGCCGACCGCGTCACGCTTGGCATCGCCGCGGGCCTCCTGCTCGGCAAGGCGATCGGCATCTGGGGCTCGATCCGCCTCGCCGCCGCGGTGGGCCTCGCCCGCTTGCCCGAAGGTCTGACGGAGCGGCATGTCTGGGGCATGGCCGTGCTCTGCGGCATCGGCTTCACCATGAGCCTGTTCATCGGCGGCCTCGCCTTCGAGGATCCCGCCTACGCGGTCTCGGTCAGGCTCGGCGTGCTGTCCGGCTCCCTGATCGCGGCCGTCATCGGCTATCTGCTGCTGCGATCGGCGGCGGCGAAAGGCGGTTGAAGTCCAAGAACCATTGCAAGTATCAAGCTCCCTATTGCGACACGCCTGTGTGGCATGGCGTTGCCGTGAGCAAGCCGGTGCATGATCCGGAGGAGGACGATGTCTTCCCGGAGTTCTTGGACTTCGAACGCGGGTGGCGAAAGCTCGCCTTCTTTTATGATCCGCTGCCGGAAGGCGGCTTCATCCCGCGCGGACGGATCGGGCGGGAAGTGGCCGCAGGGCGTTTGGTCGCGAAGGAAATGCGAATCTGGTCGCATCATCGCGGTCACGAGGCTCGCTGGATCGCCGTAGTATTCGTGACGCCGCCCGGTGAAACTTGGCGACTGGGCAAGGCGATGCGCATCACGCGGATTCTGCATGGTGGCAAGCCGCGCGATCGCGACTGGCCGGATCGGGCCATGGCCGAACTGATCGGCTATTCCGTTGCCAGCATCCGGGTGTATCTGGCACGCGGACAAGCGTTGAATCGGCGATGGCGATTGGAACGACTGCGCAAGCAACGGCGGCGCCTATGGCGCCGGCCGCGCGGGCTGGTCGCTTTTCGCTCGCGCGGAGACTCAGGCCGCGGCTAACGCCGCCGCATCTTCAGACACCTGCCGCCAGCCGCCGAGCGTCCAGGCGAAGCGGAACATGGGCCGCTCGCCCACCGCTTCGCGCAGCTTCAGCGCCGCCAGAGCGGGCCAGTCGACGGCGAAGCCCGGGTGGCGCGCCTGCAACGCGGTCGCCGTCACCAGGCGCAGCCGCATTTCGAGCGCGGACGAGAAGAACTCCTCGCCCCGTTCCCAGCGCGACAGGTAGACATGGGCGATCTCCAGCCGCGCGGCCAGGTCGCGTTGCGTCAGGTCCAGCAGCCGGCGGACGAACCGCCCCTCCGGCCCGCCGAGGCGCACCGGATGCTGCAACCGGGCCTGGGCCAGGCGAGCCGCCAGATGCAGTTCGTCGGCCACGACATGGCCGCAGCCCCTCCATATAGGCGCCGTAACCGCCCAGGGTCTCGCCCTTCACCGGCCCGCCGCAGCGTCCGCAGACGAAGGCCGGACGCCCCATCATCGCATCGCCGCTCATTTATCCTTCTCCCCCTTTTTCGCCGCCGCCTCGTCGATCAGGCGCAGCCGGTCGATATCGGCGCGGGCGTAGCCCAGGCGGCCCAGTTCCTTGACGAACACCCGCTCGGCGAAGACGCGCGGGATCAGTCCGTCGCGTTCCAGCACGCGCAGCCATTCGACGACGCGCGCCTGCGCCTCCTCGCGGGTCGCCGGCGGGTTCCTGTCGTCGATGCCGTCGATCGGCGGGATGGCGAAGCCGGCGGCGCGCCCGCGCGCGACCTCGGCCGTCACGGCGGCGCCCCAGCTGCGCGCCCGGGCGGCATCGTTGCGAAGCGCCCGCAGCACCGCCTGATGCGCGGCGCGGGTGATCTCCTCCTCACCCTCGTCCGGCGGCGCCCAGTTGCGCCGGCGCAGCGGCTTCTTCGGTGCCGGCTTGTCCGGGCGGCGCTTCGCCGCCAGGGCATGCGGGATGTAGCGGCCGCGGTCGTCGCGCGGCTTCTCCTGCGCATCGTGGGAAGGCTTGGCGTCCACTGCCAGTTCGGCCGCGATGGCGTCATTGCGGATCTTCGTCATCGATTCTCTCCCATCCCGTGGAAGACGCGCCCCCCATCAAGGGGGACGGTCGGATTCGAGCTGCACGAGGGCAAGGCAGCGGTCAAAGTGAGCGCTGCGCATCACGCGAAACGGCCGACGCCATGACGACAGCGGACAAAGACCCGCCACCGTTCACCTGGGCGCCCCTCGTGCCCGAACTGCTGGTGGCCGATATCGCCGCCAGCCTCGCCTTCTGGCGCGGCCTCTGCGGCTTCCGGGTCGCCTTCGACCGGCCGGAGGAGGGCTTCGCCTATCTCGATCGCGACGGCGCCCAGGTCATGCTGGAAGAGCGTGGCCGCGGCCGGAACTGGGTCACGGGTCCGCTGGAGGTGCCGCTCGGACGTGGCATCAACCTCCAGATCGGCGTGGCCTCGGTCGAACCCATCCTGCAGGCGCTCGGCCGCGCGTCATGGCCGCTCTTCATGGCGCCCGAGCGGAAATGGTATCGCACCGGCTCGAGCGAGACCGGCGTGTGCCAGTTCCTGGTCCAGGACCCCGACGGCTACCTGGTCCGCTTCGCCGAGGACCTCGGCGAGCGCCCCGCATCGCCGGCCACGCCTCGATAGGCGGGGCCGGCGCGCGCCCTCACCCGCCGTTCGCCGTCATTCGCGGCAGGATCGCCGCGACGGTGCAGGGCAGCGGCTGGTTCTGCACCACGGTGACGCGGGCGGCGCGGTCCCAGCCCTTGGGAAAGACCAGGCGCTTGTCGCCGGTGAAGAGCGGCGGGGCCGCGTCCATGGGATGCGGACTGGCGCGGAAGGCCACCGGCTCCAGCGCGGCGTCCGAAAAGCCGATCTCGGCCCCGAGCGTGTCGACGAAGCGGAGCGACACGGCATGCAGGCGGCGGCGCGTCTCCGTTCCCGTCGCCTCCGGCAGGGCGGCGTCCAGGTCCATGGTTTCGAGCAGGCTGCGATAGGGCAGACCGGCGGCCACCCGCGCGCCCGGCCGGTCGAGTGCGACCGCTCCGCCGGATACGACCTTGTCGGGATGCGCCGCCCCGTCCACGGTGACCGCGACCGCCTGTCCTTCCAGATGACCGAGGCCCGAAACGCTCCCCGTCGTCAGCGCGAAGCCGGCGGTGGCGACGTCCCGCAGCGACGCCGGCACGCCGCTGGCGAGCGTCACGCTCACGACCGCGGCGGAAGTGAAGGCGGTGACCACGGCGCGCACCGGCGGCTCGGCGGGATCGGGCCCCGCCAGCAGCCAGGTCCGGCCGACCTGGCCGGGGTCGAAGGGCGCATGTCCCCCGGCGGTCAGCGTCTTCCCGGCGCCCGCCGTCCAGCCGCCGGCGCCGGACAGCGTCAGCGTGCGCGCCGGATCGCCGTTCCATCCGTCATAGACCAGCGCCGCGTCGGCGAAGAGCGCGCCCGCATGATCGGCCGGATGCGCGGGCTGGAAAGCGTTCTCCATCACTTCCACGAAATGCCTGGTCGCGCCGCCGATGCTGCGCTCCACCACCAGCCACACCTCGTCCTGCGCCGGGCCTGGAATGACCGCGAGCGAACGCACCTTGCCGCCGCCGCCGAGACCGTGGCGGTGCCAGCCCGAGACCTGCTGTTCGGTCAGGTAGGTGAGGCCGAGCAGGGCCCCGTCCTCGCGCGCCGCCCACAGGATCGACCAGGGATCGGCCTGGAACGCCGTCTCCGTCAGCGCGGTCTCCATCAGATGGGTGGCGAAGACCGACAGGTCGGGCGAAAGAAGCGCGTCCGACTGGAAATCGTAGGCGAGTTCGTAGAGCTTGCGCCCCGAGCGGGAGACATGCAGCACCGCGTGCCCGATGCGGGCGGGCAGCCGGTCGGCCGAACCGCGCGTCGTCTCGCGCCGCACGTTGATGCTCGAAGGCGTGACCGCATCGCCCTGGCCGCCGCCGGTCAGCGCGAAGGCGCCCCCCGCGGTGCCCAGCACCAGCGACTTGCCCGCGCTCATCCAGCGGATGGCGTTGACCCGATCGTCGGCGATGGTGAAGGTGACCGCGCTGTCGTCCACCACCTTGTTGTCGGCCGGCTGGCTCGGCGCATGGGTCTCGTAGTCGCCGACCACGCTGCCCCAGACCGTCTGCGGTCTTGCCCGCGTCCCGGCGAAGTAGAGCCGTTCCTCGAAGAACGAGGCGGCGGCCGGCCAGCCGAGCGCGCCCGACCAGGCGCCGAGACGGTATTCGTCGGCCTGGGACGTGGCGGCGAAGGCGGCCGCCACTTCGACCGTCACCTCGGTGGCGCCTGTGAAGCCGGTGATCCGGCCCCAGCCCCAGGCCGAACCGTGGCGCAGCCGGATCGCCCGGCCGATGTCGCCGGCGGCGAAGATCTCCGCATCCGCGGTCAGGCTCACCGCCGTTCCGCTGGTGGCGGCGGGGGTCACCTTCCCCGTCTTGCCGGCCGGCAGATAGGGGCCGTCGATCATGTCGATGACGGTGAGCGCCCAGTCGAACGGGCCCGAGCGTGACAATTTCATCGGCGGGTGGGCGGGATGGGCGAGATAGAGGACGTCGGCCGACTGCACCCATTTCAGCTGCGCCAGATCGCCTGCCGCATAAGGCGTCGCCATTTCGAAGGCGGGGCCCGCCATGATGCGGATGTCGTCCAGTCCGGCGAGGCGGCCGGGCGCGTTGCCCAGCGTGAAGTTCAGATAGAAGGGGCTCACCCCCGGCGTGAAGGGAATGGCATAGCTGCCCGGTTCGGAGAGCTTGCGCTGCAGGATGCCGCTGGCCCCGCTGGAGGCACCCACGCCCAGCGTCACCGCCCCGGCGGGATCGCGCTGCACGCGCTTCAGCGTGACCGCGAGCACGTGGCTCTGGCCCGGCGCGGGCGTGCTCACCGCCTGTTCGGCCCTGGCCACGCCCGGGGCGGCGTTGGTGGCGAGCTGCAAATGACCGTCCGCATGCCAGGAGACGGCCCCCGGCGCGGTGCCGGTGCTGCTCCACCCCCCGATGCCGGCATCGAAGCCGCCATTGCCGATCGCCGCTCCCGGCGCGGTCACCTCCAGACGGCCGCGGTCGCGATAGAAGCGCAGCGTCCTGTCGCCGAACTCCAGCACATAGGCCTGCTCGACCGAGAATTCGAAGGGCACCAGCCGGGCCGGGGCGTCGTCGCGCGTGGCGGCGACGAAGCGGGTGCCCGGCCGCCGGCTGGCCGCGCCCTGCGGCAGGGGCAGGAAGTTCTCCAGCCGGCGGCAGGCCGCCGAATGCCGGGTCAGATCGGTGCGGTTCCACAGGAGCGGGGACCATTCCCCGGCGTTGAAGGCGGTGATGCGCGGGCCCAGTGTCGGCATGCCCTCACCCCCGCGCCTGCAGCCAGTCGACGGCGCGCAGGCCTTCCGCGCTGCCCTCCTGGGCGTCGACCCGGCGCGCCTCGGCCAGTTTCGACTGGTAGAGCGACCAGGCCTGGTTGCCGAGCGTAGCTGATCCGGTCAGCCGATAGGCCAGATCGGCGGCGAGGCGCCCCGCCACCGCCTCCGCCAGCAGCGGATCGAAGATCCCCGGATCCTCCAGCCTCGCCAGATAGAGGATGCGCAAGGGGGCGGCCATGTCGGTGACCACCGTGCGGCCCTCGACCCGCCAGTCGGCGCAGTCCTCGTTCTCGACCCGCCACAGCCTGAGGCAGTCGACGGGGAGCTGGTAGGCGGCGGCGAAGCCCCAGGACGGCGGCTCGGCCAGGGCCGGCAGGGCGGCCCGGCGCATGGCCGCGTTCCAGGGATAGGCGCGCAGGACCGCGTCGCGGACGGGCGCGAAGTTGCGGTTACACAGCCGTCCGGCCTCGCTATTGTCGGTCAGGGACAGGACGGGATCGGCGCCCAGGATGTCGAGCGCGCGATTGCAGATCTGGACGGCAGAAAAGGTCATGACCGGGATTTCCCTTCGCGGGCTGGGGATGGTGGTGGGGCTGGTCGGATGGGGTTGGGCGGCGCTGGCGCAGCCGGCGACCCAGCCGAGCTATTTCGGGACCAAGGAGATCCGGCGCGAAGGGCTGAAGCCCTTCACCAAATGGACGCGCGTGCTTGAACGCCACCCGGAGGACGAGAAGTCGGTGCCGCGCGCCTGCGCGCAGAACCCGGGCAAGCCCTGCCCCTGGAACGAGTGGCGCGCCTTCCTCGAGCAGACCCGCACGCAGGACCCGATGCAGCGGCTCGAGGCCGTGAACCGCTACATGAACCGGCACCGCTACGTGACCGACATCGTCAACTGGGGCGTGGAGGACTACTGGGAGACGCCGAACGAATTCGCCAACAAGGACGGCGACTGCGAGGATTTCGCCATCGCCAAGTACTATTCGCTGCGCGCCCTCGGCGTCAGCGAGGAGTCCTTACGCATCGTCGTGCTGCAGGACCTGAACCTCAGGATCGGCCATGCCGTGCTGGTCGCGCTTGTGGACGGCAAGGCCTGGGTGCTGGACAACCAGATCGACCGCGTGATCGAGGCCGACCGCATCCGCCACTACAAGCCCTATTACTCGCTGAACGAGCGCTCTTTCTGGCTGCACCGCTGAGGCAGCCGGCCTAGGCAGCCTTCGAGAGCCTGAGCCAGCCCGCCATCGCCGCATAGCGCTCCAGCCCCTCGGCCAGGCAGGCCTCCGCCCTGCCGTGGCGCCAGCGCCGCGCCGTCTCGATCTCGCGCAGGCTCTGCCCGTCGATCACCACCGACAGCACGACCTCCAGGACCGGCGGGCCGCCCTGCTTGTGGGCGAGCGACAGCGCTTGCGCCCAAGGACGGAAGCGGTCGGCATGGGCGACGGCGGCGGCCTCCGACAGGTCGCGCGGGCGGCCGGCACGCACCTCGCTGCGGCGGGCGGTGGCGAACAGGCCGCTCGACAGGGCGAGGAAGACGCGCTCGATCTCGGCCGCCGCGGCGAGCTGCTCCAGGCCGATGACGCCGCGCTCGTGCAAGCTGCGCAGGGCGCAACGTCTGGCCCGCTTTCGGTTGCGCGCCGGTGCAGGCCCCCAGCGCGAGGGCTCGCCGGTCTCCTTCGGCATGGAAAGGCGCGAGGGCTGCTTCTTCCGTGTCACGGCGTGCTCCCGGAGTCGATTTCGCGATATTGCACTATTATGCAATAAATCTGCCCCACTGTCCAGCACTTTTTGCGTCTGGCGGTCTTGCCAAGCCTTTGCGCAGCCTGCAATACTCAACCCCATGACAAAGCAGGGCGATTGGCCAAACCGGCTCCGGGCTTTCCGCAAGCGCGCGGGCCTCACACTCGAAAAGGTCGCGCAGCGGCTCGACCTCTCGATCAGCCAGATCTCGCGGCTCGAACGCGGGCAGTCCGACCTGACCGGCGAGCGGCTGAAGCAGTTCGCCGAGCTCTACGGCTGCCAGCCGGCCGACATCCTGGGCTCGCGGCCCCGCCAGGTGCCGCTGGTCGGCTATGTCGGGGCGGGCGCGGAGGTCTATCCCTTCGACGATTCGCTGATGGGCGGCGGGCTGGAGGAGGTCGACGCGCCGCCGGGCTACGCCGATGCGATGGTCGCCGTGCGGGTGCGCGGCGACAGCATGTTCCCGGTCTATCGCGACGGCGACCTGATCTACTATTCCCGCGATGCCGACTTCACCGAGGGCGAGTGCCTGGGCGCGGAATGCGTGGTCAAGGTGAATGACGGGCCGACGCTGGTGAAGACCGTCATGCGCGGCGGGCCGTCGGGGACCTTCACGCTGCTCTCCTACAACGCCCCCCCGATCACCGACCGGCGCCTCGAATGGGCCGCGCCGGTGCTCTGGGTCGACAAGCGCCGCCGGGTCAAGTAGCGCCGGGTTCCGCCACCGGCGCCCAGAGCACGTCCTCGATCCGGCGGGCCCCGCAGGCCAGCATCGCCAGCCGGTCGATGCCGAGCGCGATGCCGGCCGATTCCGGCATGCCGAAGCGCAGCGCGGCGATGAAATCCACGTCGATCGGATAGGCGAAGCCGAGCATGTCCCGCTTGGCCGCCTGATCGGCGCGGAAGCGGGCCTCCTGCACCGTCGCATCGGTCAGTTCGCCGAAGGCGTTGGCGAGTTCGAGCCCTGCCACGTAGAGCTCGAAGCGCTCGGCGAACCGCCCGTCATCCGCCTTCGGCCGCGACAGCGCCGCCATCGAGATCGGATAATCCTTCACCACCGTGGGATGCGGATGGCCGAGCCGGGGCTCGATCCGCTCCAGGAAGACGCGAAAGAACAGGTCCTCGAACGTGTCGGCCTCGACCCGGCGAACGCCGATCGCATCGACCGACGCCGCCATCCCAGCGGCATCGGTCGACCCATCGGCCGCCAGCAGCGGGTCGAGGTCGATCCCGGCATGCAGGCGAAAGGCGTCGACCACGGTCAGAACCTCGATCCGGGAGGGGTCCGTGCTGCGCCCCCGCCAGTCGAGCGTCTCCCGACCGGCCGCCTGCAGCGAAACCCGCAGCAGGTCGCGGCATTCACCGATCAGTTCGGTATAGGCGGCACCCGGCCGGTACCATTCCAGCATGGTGAATTCCGGATGGTGGGTATCGGCCCGCTCGCCGTTGCGCCAGACGCGGGCGAACTGGAAGATCGGTCCGGCACCGGCCACCAGCAGCTTCTTCATGGCGAATTCGGGCGAGGTATGCAGGTGCAGGCGCCGCCGCGCGCCGTCGGGGGCCTGCAGTTCGGTATCGAATGCGATGAGATGCGGCTCCATCCCCGGGCTGACCTGCAGCCCCGGGGTCTCCACCTCCGTGTAGCCCCGTTCGATGAAGAAGGCCCGCAGCGCGGTGAGGATCCGGCCGCGCGCCTGCAGAAAGGGAAGGCGCGCGGCGAAGGCGCCCGGATGCCACCAGGGTGTAGACGTCATCTGATTTCCCGCTGAAGCCGTGTTGGACAATAGCGAACCGGCTGCCTAAATTCCGCGCCTACTTCGGCCCCCCACAGGATTTGGATCATGAAGGTCAATGCGAGCGCGCTGCGCGCCGGCAATGTCATCGATGTCGACGGCAAGCTTTTCGTCGTGCTGAAGGGCCAGAACATCAGCCCGGGCAAGGGCGGGACATTCATGCAGGCGGAACTGCGCGACATCCGCACCGGCGTGAAGCGGGATGAGCGCTTCCGCTCGACCGAGCAGGTCGAGCGGGTGAGCCTGGACGATCGCGAGTACCAGTTTCTCTACAAGGACGGCGACCAGTACGCCTTCATGGACACCGAGAGCTTCGATCAGGTTGCCGTCAATGCCGATGTGATCGGTGACCAGGCGATCTATCTCCAGGAAGGCATGAAGTGCAACGTGCGTACCTTCGAGGGTGTGCCGCTGACGGTGGAGCTGCCGCAGACCTGCATCATGGAGATCGTCGAGACCGAGCCTGCCTCGAAGGGACAGACCGCCTCCTCCTCCTACAAGCCGGCCAAGCTCGAGAACGGCGCCCGCGTCATGGTGCCGCCGCACATCTCCTCCGGCACCAAGATCGTGATCAACATAGCCGAGGGCACCTATCTCGAACGCGCCAAGAGCTGACGCGCCTCAGCCGCCGCGGGACCGGACGGTCTCGCGGTGCAGGATGTAGAGGCCGGTGCCGATCACGATCAGGGCACCGAGGACGGTGGTCCATGTCGGCATGTCATGCCAGATGAACCAGCCGAAGCCCGTCGCCCAGAGGATTGCCAGATAGTCAAAAGGGGCGATGATCGAGACAGGCGACAGCTGGTAGGCTCGCGTGATCAGAAGGTGGCCGACCCCGCCGAGGCAGCCGATCGTGACGAATAGGATCCAGTCGGAAGCCGAGGGCGCCATCCACACCGCGGGCAGCATGGCACCGAAGACCACCGTGGCACCGAGCGTGAAGTAGAAGACGATGGTTCCCGACGCCTCGGTCTCCGAGAGCTTCCGCACCAGAATGATGCCGCTGGCATAGAGCACCGCCCCCAGCAGCGCGACCATCGCCCCCGGCTGGAAGCTGCCGGGTCCGGGCTGCACCATGATCAGAACGCCGATGAAGCCGACCGACACCGCCGTCCAGCGGCGGATGCCCACCCTTTCGCCGAGCAGCCACGCGGACAGGGCGGTAAGGAAGAGCGGCGCCGAAAAGCCGATCGCGACGACGTCGGCGAGCGGCAGTTCCTTGAATGCCCAGAAGAAGCAGAAGAGGGCGCAGGCCCCGATTCCGGAACGGGCGAGATGGCCGAACGGGCGGCGCGTCCTCAAGAGCGCCAAGCCGCCGTTCTGCCAGAGGAAGAACGACAGCGGCAGGAAGGCGAAGAGACTGCGGCAGAAGATGATCTGCACCGTCGGGTAGCGCGCGCTCATCCACTTCACCAGCATGTCCATCACGCTGAACACGGACACGGCGATGAGCTTCAGAACGATGCCCCGGCGGATATCCGATCGATTGTCCCGGGACGAGAGGATGCTGGAGACGGTCATGCGGGCCGGTTGCTGACGGGCGTCACCTTGTCGCCTCCGAAGCCCGCCGGCACAAGCGCCGAAACTGCATGCAAGCCCTGTGGGCAATCCCCCTCGCCCGACGGCCGGGCGAGGGGGAGCCGGACGTCAGAACATCAGCGGCTCGGTCACCCGCTGCCACCGCCCGCCCTTGACTTCGGCCAGGAAGGAGGAGTTGGCGCCCTGCCGGATGTTGGGACCGAAATTGACCTCCGGGCCGTTGAAGATGTCGCGATAGCCCTTGATCGATTCCATGCCCTTGACGAAGGTTTCGACGGTCAGATTGGCGCCGGCACGATCGAGAGCGGTCACGGCGAGGTCCGCACCGACATAGCCATAGACGGCACCGATGTTGGGATCGATCTTGAACTTGTCCTTGTACTTCTGCACGAAGCCGCGGACGAGAGCGTTCGGGCTGTCCGCATAGGGCATGTCCGTCAGGCCCATCGTATAGAAGCCCTCCATGCCCTGGGCGGCGCCGACGACGAGGTCGTAGGCGGCGGCCGTGCCTACGAAGGCGACGTCGGTCCAGCCCATCTTGCGCGCCGTGGTGTAGGGCACGATCGAATCACGAACGATGGTACCCATGGCGATGAAATCGCACTTCGCCGCGCGCAGCTTGGTGATCGGCGCGGTGAAGTCCTGGTCGGTCGGCTTGTGCGCCGCCATCTCTACGACCTTGATGCCGAGCTTCTTCGTCTGCAGCTCGACCCCTTCCACGATCTCCTTGCCGAAGTCGGTGTCCTGGTACATCGCACAGATGTTCTTGGCGCCCTTCGTCTTCACGAAGTAATCGATCGCCGAGCGGATCTGGTCGGTATAGGACGCGGCGTTGTAGAACTTGATCGGCACATAGGGTTCATACATGGACCGCGCCGCAGACAGCGGGAACAGGTTCGGCACATTGGCAGCGAACTGATCCTTGAAGCAGGCGTTGTTCATCGGCGTGCCGAGCGGCGCGATGAAGGCGAAAACCTTGTCGCGGTTGATCAGCTTGTTGCAGGCCTGGACCGCCTTCGGCACCTGGTAGGCCTGATCCTCGATGACGAGCTTGATCTTGCGGCCCTGGATGCCGCCCGCCTCGTTCACCTCGTCGAACCGCATCCGGACCGCGTTCGAGGACGACACGCCGTAGGTCGCGGCCACGCCCGACAGATCGGTATGCATTCCGAAGATCACTTCGTTCTTGGTCACGCCCCGCACCTGCTGTGCGGTTGCGCTCGTCGTCATGGCCGCCGCGAGTGCGGCGGCGCCCAGTCCCAGTGCCAGTCTCATCGTCGAACCTCCCTTATGCGGATCGCCGCCGACGTGCGGCTCCCGGGGGAGGAGACTAACAAAGAAAATCCCTCTCACAACGCAATGTCGTGAGAGGGACTGGAAGTAATCGATCGATCAATAATAATTATCGTTTGATCAGAACCCGAGAGGCTCGGTCAACTTGACCCACTTGCCGCCCTTCGACACGACGAGGAAGGCCTCCGCCGAACCGAGATGCTTGTCGGCAGCGAAGTTGAGCTCCGGTCCGCCGAAACGGTCACGGAACCCCTTGATGCTCTCCATCGCCTTGGTGAAGGTCTCGAGCGTCAGGTTCGGCCCGGCCTTGTCGAGTGCGGCAACGGTCAGGTCGGCGGCGTTGTAGCCGTAGACCGCACCGATATTCGGGTCGATCTTGAACTTCTCCTTGTACTGGGCGACGAAGGTGCGCATCGCGGGATTCTCGCTGTCGGCATAGGGCATGGCAGCGAGGCCCATGGTGTAGAGACCGTCGGTGCCCGGAGCCGCGGCGACGGCAACGTCATAGGTGGCCGAGGAGCCGAGGAACTCCACCTCGTTCCAGCCCATCTTGCGGGCGGTGGCATAGGGAACGATGGAATCGCGGACGATCGTGCCCATGACCACGAGGTCACAGTTGGCCTGACGGAGTTTGGTGATCGGCGCGGTGAAGTCCTGGTCGGTCGGCTTGTGCGTGGTGGTCTCCAGGATCTTCAGGCCGAGCTTCTGGGTCTGGATCACCACGCCTTCGTGCACTTCCTTGCCGAAGTCGGTGTCCTGATACATCGAGCAGATGGCTTTCTTGCCCTTCTGCTTCACCATGTATTCCACGCCCGCGCGCACCTGGTCGACATAGGAGGCGTTGGCCTGGAACTTCAGCGGGTGCAACGGCTCGTACATCGACCGCGCCGCGGTGATCGGGAACAGGCTCGGCACGTTGGCGGCGAGCTGGTCCTTGAAGCAGGCGTTGTTCATCGGGGTGCCGATGGCGACGATGAACGCGAACACCTTGTCACGGTTGATCAGCTTGTTGCAGGCCTGAACGGCCTTCGGCACCTGATAGGCGGCGTCCTCGATGATGAACTTGATCTTGCGGCCGTGGATGCCGCCCGCCTCGTTCACCGCGTCGAAGCGCATCTTGACGCCGTTGGTCGACGACACGCCGTAGGTGGCGGCCGGTCCGGACAGGTCCGAATGCGCGCCGAAGACGATTTCGCTCTTGGTGATGCCGCGCACCTGCGCCTCTGCGCCAGCGCTCATCACCGTCGCGGCGAGAACACCCGCCGCGATTACCGATACCTTGCCCATCTGGTTCCTCCCTTATTCCGGACCACGGTACGAGACTTCCGATCGAAGCCTGCCGCGGACACTACAGATCACGGATGGGATTGTCAGCGGCAGTTGATCGGCCAATCAGCGTTCCAGACACAAAAACGCCGCCGGAACCCCTCCCGGCGGCGTCGGCTCCGCTGGCGAGGCGCGGCGCGTCAGGCCTCCGCGTACATGCCGTCGATCATGTCCTTGTACTTCTGGCTGACGAACTTGCGCTTCAGCTTCATGGTCGGAGTGACCTCCTCGTCCTCGGGCGTGAGCTGCTGCTCGATCAGCCGGAACTTCTTGATCGTCTCAACCCGGGCGAAATTCTTGTTCACCTTTTCGATCTCGGCCTCGATCAGTTCCTGCACCAGGGGCGCGCGGCAGAGCGAGGTGAAGTCGGTGAAGGGGACGTTGTGGTCCTGGGCATGCTTCGACACGTTGTCGTAGTCGATCATGATCAGGCAGGTGAGGTACTTCCGCTTGTCGCCGATGACCACCGCGTCGGAGACATAGGGCGAGAACTTGAGCTGGTTCTCGATCTCCGACGGGGTGATGTTCTTGCCGCCGGCCGTGATGATGATGTCCTTCATCCGGTCGGTGATCTTCACATACCCCTGGTTGTCGATGAAGCCGACATCGCCGGTATGCAGCCAGCCGTCCTTCACCGTCTCAGCCGTCTTCTCGGGCTGATTGAGGTAGCCCATGAAGACGTGCGGGCCCTTGAGCAGGATCTCGCCTTCCGGGGAGATCCTCACCTCGGTCCGCGGCGCCGCAACCCCTACGGTGCCGAGCTTGATTTCTTCCGGCATGCCGGTCGCGAGGCCGCAATTCTCCGTCTGGCCGTAGACCTCGCGCATGTCGATGCCGAGGGCCATGTACCACTTGATCAGGTCGGGCGAGATCGGGGCGGCACCCGTGCCGGCCCAGCGGATGCGCTGGATGCCGAGCACCCGCTTGATGTTGTCGAGCACGAGGTAGTCGGCGAGCCTGTAGAGCAGCTTCAGGCTGGCCGGGGGCGTGGTCCCGGCCAGCCGGTGTTCGGCCATCTTCAGTCCGATTCCGATCGCCCAGCGATAGGCCGCCTGCCCGAGGAAGGTCGCCTCCTTCATCCGGATGGTGATTCCCGAATAGAAGCGCTCCCAGATCCGCGGCACGGCGAAGAAAAAGGTGGGCGCCACTTCGCGGATGTTCTCGCTCACCGTATCGATACTTTCGGCGAAATTGGGGATTGCGCCCGAACGCAGCGGCAGGAAGGCCGTGAAGGTGCGCTCGGCGACATGGCAGAGCGGCAGGAAGGCCAGCTGTTCCTCATCCTCGCGGAAGGGGATGAAGCTGTCGGCATTGGCGAGCTGGAAAATGATGTTGCGGTGCGACAGCATCGCGCCCTTGGCCGGGCCCGTGGTGCCCGAGGTATACACCAGGATGGCGAGGTCCTCGGCCTGGGGGCCGGCGAGCAGCTTCTCCCATAGGCCGGGGTTCTTCTGATCGTGCTCGCGGCCCAGCGTCTGCAAGGTATCGAAGCTGATGACGCGCGGATCGGAAAAGTCGACCAGGCCCTCCATGTCGAAGACGATCGCCTTCTCCAGGCTCGGTACCCGATCGCGCACTTCGAGATACTTGTCGAGCTGTTCCTCGTTCTCGACGAAGATGAAGCGAGAGCGGCTGTCGTTGCAGATGTATTCGACCTGCTTGGCGGAATCGGTCGGATAGATCCCGTTGGAGACACCGCCCGCGCCCATCGTTCCCATATCGGCATAGAGCCATTCGGGGATGGTTTCGGCCAGAATGGAGACCACGTCGCCGCGCTGCAGGCCGAGGGCGACGAGACCCATACCGGCCGCCCGTGCACGCTCGCCATACTCGCGCCAGCTGGTGGACCGCCAGATGCCGAGATCCTTCTCGCGGAAGGCGGTCCGGCCATCGCGCTTCTTCACCTGGTGCCAGAACAGCTTCGGAACGGTGTCGCACCCGTCGACCTCGATCCGCTCCAGTCCGGCAGCCTTGACATGCACGTTCATTCTCCGGCTCCTCCCTGCTTGGCCGGTTGATTCCCTATTCGCCTTTGTCTTAGCGGAGATGCGGGCAAAGCGGTAGAGGCAGCCTTGGCCTGAACGCGCGATTCGTGACATGGTGCGCGCCCGGAAACTCGGCCCCTAAGCCCGGAGGAAAACACCATGTACGCGGACGTCTCGCTTCATATCGACGGTGCCTGGGTGAAGGCGGCCTCGGGGAAGACGATCCCCGTGCTCAATCCCGCGACCGAAGAGGTCATCGGCACCGTCGCGCATGCCGGCCGCGACGATCTGGACCGGGCCCTGGCGGCCGCCGACAGGGGTTTCAAGGCCTGGCGCAAGGTCTCGGTCTTCGACCGCTACAAGATCATGCGCAAGGCCGCCGATCTGCTCCGGTCCAGGGCCGACGACATCGCCAGGATCATGACCCTGGAACAGGGCAAGCCGCTCGCCGAGGCCAAGGGCGAGACGCTGGCCGGCGCCGACGTGATCGACTGGTTCGCCGAGGAGGGCCGCCGCGCCTATGGCCGCGTCATCCCGGCCCGCGTCGATGGTGTGCACCAGCTGGTGATCAAGGAGCCGGTCGGCCCCGTCGCCGCCTTTACGCCCTGGAACTTCCCGATCAACCAGGTCGTGCGCAAGGCTTCCGCCGCTCTCGCCACCGGATGTTCGATCATCGTGAAAGGGCCGGAGGAAACGCCGGCGGCCTGCGCCGAACTCGTCCGCGCCTTCGTCGATGCGGGGGTTCCGGCGGGCGTCATCAACCTCGTCTATGGCGTGCCGGCGGAAATCTCCGAGTACCTGATCGCCCATCCCGTGATCCGGAAGGTGACTTTCACGGGTTCCACGGCGGTCGGCAAGCAGCTCGCGGCGCTCGCAGGCCAGCACATGAAGCGCGTCACGATGGAACTGGGCGGCCATGCGCCGGCGATCGTCTTCGAGGATGCCGATGTCGAGCAGGCGGTGAAGATCCTTTCGGCCAACAAGTACCGCAATGCCGGACAGGTCTGCGTCTCCCCCACCCGCTTCCTCGTGCACGAGAAGGTCTACGAACGGTTCGTGGACGGCTTCACCGCCGCCGCCAAGGCGCTCAAGGTCGGCGACGGCCTCGATCCCGAGACGCGGATGGGCCCGCTCGCCCACAACCGGCGGATCGACGCGATGGAAGGCTTCGTCGCCGACGCGATGGCCAAGGGCGCCAAGATCCGCACCGGCGGCAAGCGGATCGGGAACAAGGGCTATTTCTTCGAGCCGACGGTGATGACCGACCTGCCGCCGGATGCCCGCATCCTGAACGAGGAACCCTTCGGCCCCCTCGCCCCGATCATGCCGTTCAAGGATTTCGACGGCGTTCTCGCGGAAGCCAACCGCCTTCCCTACGGGCTCGCCGCCTATGCCTATACGCGATCGGTGAAGACGGCGACGGCCCTTTCCGACGGGATCGAGAGCGGCATGCTGTCGATCAACCATCACGGACTGGCGCTGCCGGAAGTGCCGTTCGGCGGGGTGAAGGATTCCGGCTACGGCTCGGAGGGCGGAGCGGAGGCGATCGAGCCCTATCTCGTCACCAAGTTCGTCACCACCGCGAGCCTCTGAAGCCCAAAGAAAAACGGCCGGGGAGCGATCCCCGGCCGTTCGCAGTCTCCGGCATGTGCGCTAACGCCAGGTCTTCTTCTTCTTCCAGCGCCGGGCGCCGCGCGCACTCTCTTCCTTGATGCCGAGATAGAATTCCTTGATGTCGTCCTTCTCGCGCAAGCGGGCGCAGGTATCGGCCATGACGATTCGGCCGACTTCCAGCACATAGCCGTAGTCGGCGGTATTGAGGGCCATGTTGGCGTTCTGCTCGACGAGCAGGATGGTGACGCCGCGCTCGCGGTTGATGCGGGTCACGATCTCGAAGATGTCCTTGGTCAGTTTCGGCGACAGGCCGAGCGAAGGCTCGTCGAGCAGCATCAACTTGGGCTGTGCCATCAGCGCCCGGCTGATCGACAGCATCTGCTGCTCGCCGCCCGAAAGCTGGCCCGCCCTCTGCTCGGAGCGCTCCTTCAGCACCGGGAAGTAGCCGTAGACGGTCTCGATGTCCCGCGCCACGCCGTCGGGATCCTTGCGCGTATAGGCGCCCATGCGCAGGTTTTCGCGTACCGACAGGAAAGGAAAGACCTCCCGGCCTTCGGGCACATGGCTCATGCCGAGCCGCATGACCTTGTCGGGATCCATGCGCTGCACTTCGCGCCCGTCGAAGACGACCGTTCCCTTCTGCGGGTCCATGACTCCGGAGACCGTTTTCAGGACCGTCGTCTTGCCTGCGCCGTTCGCCCCCAGGATGGTGACGATCGAACCCTGCGGCACGTCGAAGGATACGCCGCGGATGGCCTGGATCGGACCGTAGAAGGTCTCGATGTTGCTGACCTTGAGGATCGGTTCGGCCATGCCTCAGCCTCCGAGGTATGCGCGCACGACTTCGGGGTGGCTCTGCACCTCGGAAGCCGTACCCATGGCGAGCGGCCGGCCGTAGCTGAGCGCCAGCACGCGGTCCGACACGGCGGAGACGAGGCTCATGTCATGCTCCACCATCAGCACGGTCACGCCGAGCAGGTTCTTGATGTCCTGGATCCAGAAGGCCATGTCCTGGGTCTCCTCGACATTCAGGCCCGAGGAGGGTTCGTCCAGCAGAAGCAGCTTCGGGTCCGTGCAGAGCGCCCGCGCCAGCTCGACCACCTTGCGCACGCCGTACGGCAGGTTGACGATGAAGGTGTCGCGGTACTGCTGCAGATCGAGGAAGTCGATCACCTTCTCGACCGCCTCGCGATGCTCCAGTTCCATCCTCCTGACCGACGGCAGGAAGAGGAGTTCGCTGAAGAAGTTCGACTTCTTGTGCGCGTGACGGGCCAGCAGCAGGTTCTGCAGCAAGGTCGCGTGCTCGAACAGTTCGATGTTCTGGAAGGTCCGCGCGATACCCAGCGCCGCGATCCTGTGCGGGGGCACTCTGGTGATGTCCTGATCCTCGAAGATGAGCTTTCCCTCGCTCGCATCGTAGATGCGGCTGACCAGGTTGAAGATCGTCGTCTTGCCGGCACCGTTGGGGCCGATGATGGTGAAGACCTCGCCCTTGCGGACTTCGAATTCGACCCCGTCGACCGCCTTGATGCCGCCGAAGTTGATGGCGAGGTTGTCCGCCTTGAAGAAGGTCACCGGAAGCGCTCCGACTTCATGTAGGACTTCTGCCGCTTGAACGTCGCCCGCTTGTACATCGGGAACATGGAGAAATAGAGCTTGATCTTGAGCCAGCGCCCATAGATGCCGAGCGGCTCCAGCAGGATGACCAGGACCAGGATCAGGCCGAAAATGCCGGCCTCGATGCCGGGCTTCTGCAGGATCCAGCGCAACCCGTCGCCGACGAGCCCGATCGGCACGAGGCCGGTCGTGGCGGCGATGTCGTTCAGGCCGTCCGGCACGCCGTCGCGCAGGATCGAGATGGTCGGCGGCAGCAGGGCCACGAAGATGGCCCCGAAGATGGCGCCGTGCAGCGAGCCGAGGCCACCCACGATCACGAGCAGCAGGAACTGGATCGACAGGATGACGGTGAAGATGTCGGGCGCCAGATAGGCGATCTTATGGGCGAAGAGAGCACCCGCCATGCCCATCAGCCCGGCCGAGTAGGCGAAGGCCATGGTCTTGTAGAGCGCGAGGTTGACGCCCATCGACTGGGCCGCGATCTCGCTGTCGCGGATGGCGATCCAGGCGCGGCCCGTGGGCGAGCGCAGGAGATTCTTGGTGATGAGAAGCGACAGCGCGAGGAAGAAGAGGCAGAGGTAGTAGAACGAGATATCGCTCTCGAACGACACGCCGAAGATGATCGCCTTCGCTACCGGCATGCCGGCGAAGCCTTGCGTCACCGACTCCCAGCGACTGAAGATTTCCTGGATGATGATGGCGAAGGCGAGCGTGGCGATGGCGAGATAGATGCCCGACATCCGCAGCGCCGGCAGTCCGACGAGGATGCCCGCCACGACCGTGATGAGGATCGCGATCGTCATGGCGAAGACGAAGGGCACGCCGTGCTGGATGAAGTAGGCGTGGGCATAGGCGCCGATGCCGAGAAAGGCGGCGTGGCCGAGGCTGACGAGGCCGGTATAGCCGACCAGCGTCATCAGAGAGAGGCCGCAGATCCCGTAGATCCAGACCCAGGTCACCTCGCCGACGAAGTATTCGTCCAGCACGAAAGGCAGGACGAGCACCCCGATCGCGAGCAGGCCGTACCAGAAGGCATCGACCTTGTCGCGGAAGATCTGGATGTCTTGCGTGTAGGAGGTCTTGAAGAGAAAGCGCATGTCTTCAGACCTTCTTGCGGCCGAGGCTGCCGAACAGCCCCTGCGGCCGCACCGCCAGCATGACGAGCAGAACGATATAGGCGGCGACGTCCTTGAACCCTTCCGGCAGGGTGGCGCCGGCATAAAGTTCGATCAGGCCGATGATGACCCCGCCGGCGAGGGCGCCGGGGATTGATCCGAACCCCCCGAGGACGGCCGCGGCGAAGGCCTTCAATCCGATGAACCCGATATTGATGTCGATCAGCGAAACCGGCGCCAGCAGGATACCGGCCGCCGCGGCGACGCCGGCCGAGATGGCCCAGATCAGCGAAAAGATCATCTTCACCGGAATGCCCATGTAATAGGCGGCCAGCTGGTTCTGGGAGGCCGCCTGCATGGCGACGCCGATCCGGGTATGGGTGAAGAAGGCGTAGAGCACGCCGCAGAGGATCACGGTGCCGACGATGATGGAGATGTACTCGTGGCTGAACGTGACGCCGCCGATATTGGTGACCGCGCCGCTGAACGGGTTCGGCAGGGTGTAGATCTCCGAGCCCCAGGTGACCGACGCGAAAGTGCGGAACATCGCGCCCAGGCCGATGGTCAGCATGACCACGGCGAACTGTGGCTGTCCGATCACGCGCCGCAGGATCGTCGCGTCCAGCAGGGCGCCGAAGACGGCGAGGAAGACGATCGCGATGGCGAAGCCGACCCAGTAGTCGAGGCCCCAGAGAACCACGGCCATATAGGCCACGAAGGCGCCCAGCATCAGAAGGTCGCCCTGGGCGAAGTTCACCAGCTCCGTCGCCTTGTAGATGAGGACGAAGCCCAACGCCACGAGGCCGTAGATGCATCCCACGGCAAGCCCGTTCAGCGTCAACTGAAGGAAGATGTTCAGTTTCCTACCCCAGACTTAGCGCGACGGTTTTTTTGCCGTCGTCAGTGAAGCCATCTCATTCTTGATCATGCTTATAGCGAGGCGTTCCGCCGGACGTCAACGCGTCCGAGGGGCCCGAAGGCTCGATTCCCCGGCCGATGTGGCGGCATGGACTCGCTTCGCGGGGAAATGCGTCGGCGCATGGGTGCCCGGCGGCGCGTCGCCTTGCTTCGGCGCCCCCCCTCTGGCATAAGGCGCGCCATTTCCTGCCGCCGGGGGGAAACCAGCGGCACGGCGGTTTGACCGAACGGACGGTGCAAATCCGCCGATACCATCAAGCCACGCAAGGGGTTCCGAGAATGACCTATCTTTGGTTCGCCATCGCCTGCGGCGTACTGGCGCTCGTCTACGGCATCTGGGCCTCGGGCTCGGTGCTGAAGGCCAGCCCCGGCAACGAGCGCATGCAGCAGATCGCCGCCGCCGTTCAGGAGGGTGCCTCGGCCTACCTGAACCGCCAGTACACCACCATCGGCATCGTCGGCGTGGTGATCTTCCTGGTGCTGCTCTTCACCCTCGGTTGGAAGGTGGCCGTAGGCTTTCTGGTCGGCGCCGTGCTTTCGGGCGCCGCCGGCTATATCGGCATGAACGTATCGGTCCGCGCCAACGTGCGTACCGCCGAAGGCGCCCGCCAGGGCCTCGCCTACGCGCTCGGCATCGCCTTTCGCGCCGGCGCGGTCACCGGCATGCTGGTGGTCGGCCTCGCCCTCCTCGGCGTCGCCGTCTACTACGTGCTGCTGATCGGGCCCTTCAAGGCTTCGCCGCGCGACGTGGTGGATGCTCTGGTTGCCCTCGGCTTCGGCGCCTCGCTGATCTCCATCTTCGCCCGTCTCGGCGGCGGTATCTTCACCAAGGGCGCCGATGTCGGCGCCGACCTCGTCGGCAAGGTCGAGGCCGGCATCCCGGAGGACGATCCGCGCAACCCGGCCGTCATCGCCGACAACGTGGGCGACAACGTCGGCGACTGCG
>VFQQ010001508.1_pt1 | contig 31799 bp, 57 predicted proteins | sample 3512341 | NCBI WGS metagenome assembly VFQQ01 (sample SAMN10412373, study PRJNA504923) | tailings metagenome | isolation source: Relicate 2 Philex TSF1 revegetated site | place: Philippines: Tuba, Benguet | collected 2017-08-29
CATGCATTGCACGTGATATGCCCTGCCCTCCCGGCAGCCCAACCCTTGGCCAAGGCAACACTCAGACCGACTCACCACCACCGCAAACGGCTGCCCCTCGTCGATGATTTCGCAGCGGCCGGGCACAATGTCCACGGCCTCGATGCCCGCCACAATCGCCTTGAGCGGCACGCCGCACGCAATGCCCAGCGACACGGCTGCGGCAGCAGAAGGGCACGGCAGGGCGTTGAAAGGCAGGGTGCAACAGCTTGGAGTGGAGGACAGGGTGTCATTGGCAAATACGGTCCTGCGTCCTCGTTTTGCAGCTGTCGGTGGTGCTGCCTCTGAGCGCCCCACCATGGGCCCATCCACCACAGCTGCCCCACAATCCACATCCTCACCGGCCAGCACGTTGTATGCTGCGTGGCGGCCCAGCATGGGCGTGATGATCTGCAGGCGGCCCAGCGGCGTGTTCACCAGCACCTCCGTCTCCCAGATTGTGTTCTAGAGGGAAGGGAGGGAGGGAGGGAATTGCGGCATGGCTCAGGAGGGGTTGCGGTGGGGACACCGGAGGCGGCTGGAGCACACGCAAGCTCCTGCGGCCCTAGTCAGCAGAGCGCAATCTTGTCACCAGAACAGAACACGCCGAAATAATGGCAAATCGTCCCCTCACTCACCTTGACCTTCTCGGCAAACACGGCCGCATCCTTGTTGGACAGCGAGTAGGTGAGCACCGCCTCGGGCAGGTGCCCCGCTGTGCGCGCTGCCAGGTCAGCACCCAAGGGGTCTGCAAGCAACAGCAAGTGTGGAGCGGGGTGCGTGGCTCATTGCCGGCTGGTAGCGCGCGGCAGCGGCCTTGTTGGGTGGCAGCAGCAGCGGGCAGCGGTGCTGCTGAGCAATAAGCGCCGAGGACACACCCAGCACACGGAGGTGGACCATCGCAGTAGCAAGACCATACCGGCGCATACTCTCTTCTCACCATCGATGTTGATGACCGCGCGCTGCCGCTCCGGATCGGTCAGCCCGCTGAACAGCCTGCCCACGTTTGCAGCATACGCCTCTGCGCCGCCTGCCGCCGCCTCGCCATCGGCCGTGGTGTTGGTGTAGACCAGCACATCCAAGTCGACATTTCCGGCCCTGGAGAACAGACAGTGGAAGAGCACAACAGTGCGGTTGGTTTGTGGCCGGGCATGGTGTTGGAAGCCAGTCAAGCAACCACAGCCGGCCCATCAAAGCGCGGTCACAGCCGCAGCAGGGGGGCCTTGCCTGCCGTCCGCCAGCGAGGCGGGGTGCAGCTCTATGAGTGAGGTGGCGGCGCCGCGGTCAGCCTGCCCAGCCAGCACCTGCGTGGAGTAATAGGCCGGGGAGCAGCCAGAGTGCAACGTCAGCGGTGGCAGGGGCAAGATTGCTGCTGGGCAACATCAAACGTGAGCCTGATTGCCTGTGCAGCCGGGCTTGCCGCCCCACCACCCCACCCGAGCACCGGCATGCTAAGAGCCCACCAGCTGCTGGGTGCATAAGCACCGCTGGCCCGACCTGGCTGCGCACCTTGTGCATGTGCAGGGCATCTGGCGTGGTGGGCACCTCGGGATACTTGCCCTCATAAGGCGTGTAGTGGAAAGGAGTGGAGCAGTCACGCTGCACAAGGCAGGGCAGGGGAAGTGGGGCAGTAGGTGTGAGGCAAAGGGCAGCTGCGGCAGGACGGGTGCACAAACACGCAGGGATGTCATCCATGCAGAAGTGTCATCTTCGAAGTGATGCCATCCGCGGTGGTGCAACCGTCCAGATCCCACTCGTCGCTGAGCAGCGGCACGCCTGCCCTCCTCCCAGCCCACCTGCAGCGCCACATCCTTGGCATCGGGCGCCCTTCACGCATCCACAGCCCGACCCTTGCTGATCAGCAGCACTCCCTTCCCTCACCTGCAGCGTCACATCCTCGGCATCAGGCGCCCACAGCTCGGCCCCTTATTTATCAGCAGCACTCTCTTCCCCTCACCTGCAGCGTCACATCCTCGGCATCAGGCGCCCACAGCTCTCCCTCCTCAGTCAGCCGGTCCTCAGCCACCGCGTACTCAATGGTGCCTGGGCAGAGAAGGGGGCAGGAGGCAGGAGCAGCATGCGTGCAGTGACACACTGGGCAAACCATGGGAGGAACAAAGTGGGGCTGGGGGCAGCACCCGCAGTGCCTCGCAGCGGCCGCTGCTGGGGCGTGCAGACGAAGGCACGAATTGACCGCGGGCCAGAGCAAGCATCAAGCACGGGCCAGAGGCAGCCCACAACAACAAGCCCTCCTGGTCTGTGCAGCAGCCCAGTCTAAGTGCCGCACCGGTCATGCCGCACAGCTCATTCATCTCCTCAAACATGCCGCGGGCCAGCCAGGCCGTGGTGGTCTTGCCGTAGCTGCAGGCACAACAGGTGTACGGCAAGTAGAATGTTGGCTGGTGAAAGGACTCAAGGTGCCAAAAAGTGAGGCAGATAGCTTGGGCAAGCAAGTGTGTCCAGCAGTGGCTGCCCAAGCGGCAATACATGTCCGTCTCCTGGGCGGCTGCAATCACACGTCCAGCTGCCGCTGGACACTCTGCCCGCTCCCACAGTAGTCCTCGCAGCCAGCTGCCTCCCCTCTCAGCATCCCTAAAGGCGCCCACCTGCCCACCAGCCCCACTGTGCGCAGGCGGCGCGAGGGGCGCTCGTAGAACGCGTCCGCCAGCGCGCTCAGCGCGCGCAGCGTGTCGGGCACAACAACGACCGGCAGCAGCGCATCCGGCAGCGGCCGCTCTGCAAGCACCGCCACTGCACCCATCTCTGCCGCCTGAGAGTTGAAAGGATGGGAGCGAGGGGAACAGTGCGGGGCACAGTGTGGTTGCACGAGGGGTGGAGGCGGAGCAGCGACGTGCAGCATCTGGCACCCTGGTCTGAGGCTGCTGCACTTGACATTCACGGCAAGCTGCTGCAATGCCTGCACCACTCAGGGTCCAGGGGGCAGGCCTGGAGTAGCAAGCGCAATATCATCAGCTTGCAGAACAAAAGGAGCCAACCCACCTCATCCGCCCAGTCGTGGCCGTCCATCTCTCCGCAAGCGGAGGGCACGCACACGTAGAGGGCGCCGCCTTCCTCGGCAGGGCTGATGGAGTTGCACGTCAGCAGCGCCGAAATCTCAACGTCCGGAGCAGAGGCGGCCTGAAGGGCCAGGTGGGAGGGGGCCAGGGGAAAACGCACATTGGACCAGCGGCAGGCGCAGCAGCGGCATGCTTGCCATCCAACAGGCCCAAACCACAAGCCTGGAGCCAGCACACTGGCTGGGGCACACCTGCCGCATCACCGCCCGCCATCCCTCCTGATCCACATACACAACCCTACTAGATGCATACATGGCTCTCCAGCAGCCCGCACCTGCTCCTCCAGCCCGGCCAGAAGCAGCAGCTGCGCCAGGCGGTAGCTGCGCTGCGGCGGCGGCGGGTAGCGGTCCGCGGCCGCCTCCCCCTCCTCTGCTTCCTCCACACCGGGTGAGCTGGCCTCAAACATGCCCATGTTGCGCATCTCGGCTGCAGCGGGCAGTGAGGCAGTGGAAGGCAGGTAAAGACACGTGGCATGGTGCATGAGCGGCAGTGCCCGGATCCCACACGCCTCAGCAAAATGTGCACTCGCTCTCCGCCATGGGGCCCAGCTGCCGTGCATGCCAACAAATTGAGCCCCGCCCCGTTTCCGGTTGCCCGCCCCCACACTGTGTGCTGCCCTGGCCCAGTTCTGCGCCTCCCCCCCGCTGTGGGCCGCCCGCCCAGCCCAGCCCACCTGTGCCGCCCGCCTGCGCCGCCGACACCATCATGTCCAGCGAAGCGTCCACCTCCCCCTGCCCCCGCTTGCGGGCCTGCCGCGGAGCCTCCTCCTCCCCCTCGCCCTCCTCCCCCTCCTCCTCCTCTTCCTCCTCCTCAAGCTCTGCCGCTGCCAGCCTGCCGCGCCGCCCCGTCTCCTCATCCTCCTGTGCATGAGGGAATGTGCGACACCATTTTGGAGTGGTTATGAAGCAGGCAGCAGAGCAGACAGTCAACAAGATGGCTGGCAATGCATCCAGGTTGCAAGGTTGCAACTGGTGCAGTCCGGCACAGTGGGTGCGACGGGGTTGCACCAGCGGCAAGTGCACTGCCAGCAGCAACGAACATCAAACCATGCCGCATCGGACACGTGCACAACGGAGACAAGTGCCGCCACCTCAGCACCCTCAGCTCAGCGCCAGCACCAGCACCAGCACCAGTTGCGCACATCCAGCTGAGTCACATGCCCATGCCGCTGCATTCCACCCTTGACCAAATGGCCTCTGGAATCGCCTCCCTCCATATTTGGCCCCCTGCCCACGCACCTCGGACCCCTCCTCCTCTGACCCCTCCTCATCCAAGAACAGGGCTGCCACATCATCATCGCTGGTGGTCGCCTCCTCGTCATCCTCATCAGACAGGGCCCCCGTGTCCTCCAGGTAACCAAACTCCAGCAGGCCTGCGGAGCAGCAGCAGCAGACCGTGTGGGGGGAGTGTGAGCACATGCTGAGGCAGCAGCAGCTGAGACGGCAAATGCCGCAATGCAAAGGTTCGACATGCCGATTCAGGGCGGCACCTTCTGTACCGCCAACACTCAGCCATCCATCATGCACTGCAAGCCACTCCAGCAGCGGGGCGCACGTGCGGTGAGGTCGGCAAGCTCCTCATCCTCGTCTGCGTTCAGGCCGCTCTCCTCTCCGTCCTCGTCCCGCTGCCGCAGCAGCGCCTCCCGCCGGTCCATCATGTCCTCAAACTCGTCGCCCACATCGCCGCGAGCTGCAAACACACGCTGCTCGCCGCCGCCTGCCGCCGCTGCCGCCAGTGGGCGCCGCCGCTGCTGCCGCTGCTGCCATGGCCGCTGCTGCCGCTGTTTCTGGGCATCCGGTGCGGCTGCAGAAGTGCGATGCGCCTGCCTGGTGGCCGCAGGCCGCGCTGCCGCTGCGGGCTGGGCAGCCAGGCCGGCCGCCGCCCGCATTCCGGCCAGGCGCTTTATCAGAAAGACTTGTGTAGTCGTTCAGACAATGTGTGTGTGAACGATGGGCCTCCCAGTGGTGAGAAAGAGAGGGACTGGTGCCGCACGGCCACGAGCGAGGGTGGATGGGCCCTAGCTGGGTGCCGATTGTTCGTGTAGGTATGCCTGAGCAGCTTCACAACGCATGCGGTCTTTGCGAGCGGCGTCCAAGCCGGCATTTCGCATGTGTTATGAGGCGCCCAGCTCCTCTCGAGACAGACTAAGCCTCTCCTCGCAAGCCTATCAACTCGAGGTGTTGCAAAATGAAGTGGGTCAAGCTAGAGGGCGCTGGAGACGTGCCACTGGTGAGCGACCGGCGCCTGTGGTCCGTGGATGCCGCCCGTCGCAGCCTGGAATGGACGGGAGAGGATAGCGGGCAAGGATATTAGCGGCCGATGAGCCATCAAGCCAAGGGTGGAGCCGCCCTGGCCGCCGCCGTGCCGTCCCGCTCGTGCCGCCGGCCGTGACGAGCGTTGGCATGTGCCAGGCATGCTCTCATGGTCGTTGCCAACTGCGAACCTCCAGCTTCACTTCATGAATCACAGGCGCGGTCAAGCCACACCATCACCGCCGTGGGGGACACAATCTACCTTTTTGGAGGGGAGCACGCGCCGCGCGTGCCCATCGGCTCAGATGTGCATGCATACAACCTGCAGGAGCGGGTCTGGCGCAAGCTGCAGGTGTGTGGCAGACTGCTTGCGGTGGGCGGTTGAACTGTTGCAAAGCAGCTTATCAATCAGTGTTCAATCAGTAAATTGCTGTCTGATCACAAGGTTGATGCTATGCGTGCTGACCGAATGCAAGGTGCTTTTCCTCCCCATGCCAGGTGGCCGGCACGCCGCCGCCGCTCCGCAACGCGCATGCCGCCGCCGCAATCGGCACCGACTTGTACGTGTTTGGCGGGCGCTGCGGCATCGACATTGGGGAGGCCGCGCTGAATGACCTCTACAAGTGAGGCTGCTGGTTTGGAGGGTGTGTCACAATCGTCGTACAGTGTCAGCCATGTAGGGCAGAGATGGGAAGTGAGGCTGCCGGTTTGGAAGGAATTGCAAGTGTGGCTGCCGGTTTGCGGAAACTTGTGGGCAGCAAGCTTGGGGCTGGTGGCCTTGGCTGAGCGCTGGCAGGGGCGCAAGCAACAGGCTGTGCCAGGGCAGCGCCAGCTCTGGGCTCAGCTGCAGTCGGAGCAAACTGCAGCTTGCCCAGCCCAACTCCAGCTAGAGCAAGACCGACTCTGACATCTCACCTGTTCCAGGCTGGACACCACCACTGCCACCTGGGCGGCGGTTGAGCCTGCTGGCGAGGTGCGGCCGCCCAGGCGCTCGTATGCAGCCGCCGCCTCGGCGGGCGGCAAGCTCTACATCTTTGGCGGCTGCGGCGAGGGCTGCACCGGTCGGCTGAACGACCTGTGGGAGTTCGACCCCGCTGCCAACCGCTGGCGCCAGCTGCCCTCCAGCGATGCAATCAAGGTGGGTGGGGTGGGGGCTGTATGGTGCTTTGTGCGCTGGTGGGGGCACTTGTACTCAGGGGCTGGCCACGCAGCAGCGGCGGGGCCTGCTTGCCCATGTTTGTGGCTTTCCCGGCTGATGCAGATCCTCAGTGCTGCTTGTTGCCTGGGCCCTTTGAGTGCAACCATCCCTCGGCACCTCTTTCCGCCCCCTGCCTCCCATGCACAGGGCCGTGGCGGCCCCGGCTTTGTGGCAGTGTTGGGGGCGCTGTTTGTGGTGGCAGGGTTTGCGGGGCACGAGACCAACGATGTGCACAGGCGAGCTGCCTTAAACCGTGCGCCTGTGTGTGATGTGCAAGTGTACTGCGCAGCACGTGAGATCCCATCGTCCAGCTGCCGGCAATGCGGTGGTCTGCTCGTCAGCAGGGAGTTAGGTTTATGTCACTTTGCCGCTCCTGGCGGGTGCCTGGCTGACAGCTTGCTGACTGGGCTCTCGGCTCATCCTGTCCTGGCAGGTTTGACCTGGCAACCGAGTGGTGGTCGGCTGAGGCGGCAGCTGCGCCGTCCGGCTGCGGGCACGCCAGCCCCGTAGTGCTGCCCCCGCGCTCCGTGTGCGCTGTGGCCACGCACGGCTGCTCCACCTGCCCCCATGCCAACCACATCATTGCGAGCTGCGGAGAGGTGGACCCCTCCAGTGAGTTGAAAGGCCAATGTTCAAGGATGGCTGGCTGGGCAGCGCCGCGCAGGGCTGCCGCACAGCCCTGCCGCCAAGCCTGGATGCTAGTTTGGCATGCAACCGCAGGCCCAACTGCTGCCTGCCTCCGAGCTGCCTGCAAACAGCCACGCGCGCCGCCCTGCTGTGCGCCCTGCAGATGAAGGCCACGCGGGTGCGGGCATGTACAGCAATGGCAGCTGCCCTCCCCTTTTCTAGGAGGTGTACAACAGCGACAGCCTCCCTTCCCTTCTCCTGCTCCTTCTGCAGATGAGGGTCACGCGGGGGCGGGCATGTACAGCAACGACAGCTTCTGCATGGACCCCGCCTGCGGCCACTGGCACAAGCTGGAGGCGGGGGGCGAGGTGCCAGCGCCGCGCGGCTGGCTGGCCGCCACCGCCTGCTCCGCCGGCCTGGTGGTGCACGGCGGCAACAGCCTGACCAACGAGCGCCTGGGCGACATGTACCTGCTGGAGATGCACTGATGGGAGAGGCAGGCAGCAATGAGCCACGACTTGTGCCTGCCTAGAAGTGCACAGAGTAAGGGGGGCGAGGCAGCAATGATAGCAACGAACCACTGCGCGTGCCTAGGGATGCACTGACCAAATGGCAAGGCAGAAGTAAACTGGAGTGCACATGGCCAGCCGCAGCTTGGTAATTTTGATACAGCGTCTTTCCCAGCAGAGTGTTGCACGGCTTCCCTTCGTGCTTTTGGTCCCCCATCTTGCGCTGCTGGTGCGGCCTACACTGATATTATCTTTCACTTTTTTTCATTGATCAGCCTCTGCACTTTGTTTGCCGCTACTGTATGCAACATCTGCCCAACCAAGCGGAAGCCTTTCACTTCTGGGCAGCATGAATGAGCGCCTTGATCTGCGTGCGGCAGAGCGGGAAGGGAAGATGCCAGGCGTTGTTGTGACGAGTGTACATCCCGGCCCAGCCTCAATGCCGCCGCGCTGGCCGCTGGCTGTGCGTGCAGCGCCTTTTGCAGCATCTTGCTGCTGGCCGGGTGGCGAGAGCCGTACGGCCCATCCCGCCACCAGCAGGCGTGCGCCCAGCGTGGATCCCACAGCGGTAGTGATGGCCGCTCGCTTTGGTGGGTGAGGCATCACAAGCGGCGGGGTGGGCTGCAGGGCGGGTGTGGGAGGGAAGTGGGGGAGGATGGGAGATGTCGGGCTCGGCGCAATGGCGGCAGCAGCGGCGGCGCGGCGCATGGCTAGACCACACGTCGGCAGGGTGACAGGAACTCTCCATCGTCACTCGCCAAACTTTCGGCCATGGCTGCTCCCCCCGCAATGCCCGCGGTGCCCCAGCACCCGGACGGCCAGGCGGTTTGGGATGCCGAGCGAGTCCGCTGGGTCCGCGTGCTCCACGGTAAAGGGAGGGATGACATGTGAGAATGTGACACAAGGCAGGAGAGGCAGCCCAAACTCGACAGGTCTGTGTTTCGCTCCCGCAGGCGGCCTCACGGACCAGCAGCGTGGAGACGACTTGATCCAAGTTGTTGGGATGGCAGCGGCAGGTTTGTAGGCGCTCACTCAGGACCTGCCCCTGCCGCCCGCCCGCCTGCCGCCTCCGTGCTGCTGACCTTCACTGTTTTGTGCGACCGTTTCCCTGCAGCCCTGCCGGCGAACAACATGGAGGCGCCGCAGCAAATGCCGGCCCAGATGCAGGCATTTGTGCAGCAGGTGCAGGCGGGGCAGGCGCAGATCCTGGCGCAGCTGGCGCAGCTGCAGGCGGGGCAGGCGCAGGTGCAGGCGGGGCTGGCGCAGGTGCAGGCGGGGCAGGCGCAGCTGCAGGTGCAGCAGCAGAATGTGCGCCGGCGCAGCCACAATGCGCATGCGCTGCACCAGGAGCTGGCGGTGCAGCTGTTGCCGCTCTTCAAGGAGCAGCCGCTGCCAGAGGGTGCCGCTGTTGCGGGTGCTGCCGCAGTGGGGTCCCTGCCACCCGCCAACCTCTTCCCCGCCACATGGGCAGCTGCCGAAGAGGTGGGTGCAGGGCAAGGCCGAAGTGCAGGGCAAGGTGTTGCTGAGTTTGAATTTTAGGATGGTCTTTATGTAGGGATAGTTCCCCCTCCTGCCCCCCTTGCATCGATGTCATGCAGTTGACTAATGCGCAGCTGAATCTGCTCGCCGACTTTTATGGCGAGCAGTTTGGCAACGCCAATGCAGGAGGTAAGCATGCCTGGACAACATTGCCGTCCCTTGCTCAATATGAGCGCCCAGCTCGTGTGCACCACTTCCTGTTTTGGGCCGCGTGTGTAACCCATTCGCTCCCTGCTCCACTGCGCAGGTGCAGCGTTGGCAGCCCGGCGGCGCGCCTTCCGAATCTTCATTACACAGTGATGCCACCTGCCTGCCGCTGGCACGAGCCAGTCCGGAGGGCAACTCCTAGTCTGCCCCTTCCTCAGCCCGCCCTTCCAGCTCGCTGCCGTTTGCCGCTAGCTGGACTGCTCGCCCATCACTATCAAACCTGGGATTCCACTGCAACAGCGTGCCTGAACTGCACGCAAACTGACCTACCTATCCAATAGAACCATGTACCCGCAACCACCACAGAACTCCTATGCCTGTATGTACATGTACATCATGGTTACTTGTAAGTACTTACCTCTGGCTCTACCGGCACTGCATTGGGTTCAAGAGAGCCGGCACGGCATGGGGCCACACATTTGATGCACTTGTCTCACCTGATCTTCTGGCGGCTGCTCAGTCTCACATGCATGGTTGCGGCGAGGGCTGCACCGGCCGGCTGAACGACCTGTGGGAGTTTGACCCTGCTGCCAACCGCTGGCGCCAGCTGCCCTCCAGCCTGAGGAAGGGCGCCGACATGGCGCACGGCAGCTGGGTGGACCCTGGTCAGGCCCGAGTTGTGCCGGCAAGTGCCGCCTGCACTGGTATATTTTTACACGTTTTGCATTGAGCAGCCTCTGCACTTTTGTTTTCCGCTACTGTATGCAACATCTGCCCAACCAAGCGCAAGCCTTTCACTTCTTGGCAGCATGAATGAGCGCCTTCATCTGCGTGCGGCAGAGCGGGAAGGGAAGATGCCAGGCGTTGTTGTGACGAGTGTACATCCAGGCCCAGCCTCAAATGCAGCAGCCGAACTTTGCATTTACAGCACCGGCTGCGCTTCACAGTGCAAGTGGTAGCAGCAGCAGTAGCAGCAGCAGGTGACCCCGCAACCTCAGCAGCAGCAGCAGCCTTGCCTGCTCCAAAGTCACAAACAGCACGACATTGTATGTGCCCAGCCGCGCCCAGTTGGTGGTGAACCCTGCGCGGCAGGGAGTGTGCTTACGCATGCAGCTCGCCGTTCTCCTGGCTGGCCGAGCGGCAAGCAGGGGTGTGCAGTGCAGTGCACAGACCAACTCAGCACCCACGGCAACCGATAGCGCTCTGCACTTGTGCTGCCCAGTGCCACAGGCGCACCGTTGTAAAAAGCCAGGAGGCCGTCGTTGCGCAGTGTCTTCACAAAAGCGTCCGCGACTCCAGAGTAGACGCCGGGGGCGGCGCCTGCCACATGGGGGCATGGAGTGCACACAGCTTCACGCGCTTCCGTGTTGCAGCAGAAAGCTGTGCTGCATTTTGGTGCCAGGTGGCATACAGCAATTAGTGTAGGGGCATAGAACCTAAACCACGCGCAGCGCCGTTGGCTGCACTTCATCAGTAGACAGTAATCAAGGCTGGCCAGTCAGCAGTGCAAAGCCGGCAACGCACTCATCATGCGGCTCTTCACCACGTCAAAGGGGCTGCCGCAGACGGTGGACAGGAAGCCGGCGCACACGCTGGAGGCCAGGTGGCAGGCCAGCGTGTCTCCAAACAGCCCTGCCGGGAGCGGCGGCAAGCAGGCGGGGGGATTTGAGAGGGGGGGGGCAGTCGGGGCACACACAAGCTGCACGGGGGAGACCACTGGCAAGGGGTAAAGCAGTCCCTGCCTGCAGGCAGTCAGCCACGCCGCTAGTGACACGCGAGGTAGCATCACAATTTACGGCATGGTGTGCAGCGCACCCATTTTGATGAGCGTCTCCTTGATCTGGTCGTAGCTGGCCAGGGCGCTGGTGCTGACCGCCACGTTGCGAGCAATGTTGGGCCCCAGACCCGTCCACAGCGCCGACACGCCCTCCTGCCTGCGGGCACGGTGTGGCGCAAGCAGAGGTGTGCGGGGTGGTGTGTACCCTCGGAAGTCGACACAGCCACCCACCACCAATGTAGACAGGCCAGCTGCTGGGCTCGTGGCGAGCCGGCGCAAACCACAGCAACAGGACAGCCAGCTTCGACAGTGTGCACCAGAGCGAGTAGCAAAACGACCGCCGCGGTTGCAGTTGCTTCAGTGCCCAGCAACACACGCAGCATCTGCTGCCTTGCCTTGCAATGATGAGATAGGCCTGCAGGGCGCTGGGGTAGCGCCGCGGCACGCCCGGCGGCAGCTTGGCCTCAGCCTGCATGCGCACCTGCCGGTGATGGGCGGCAGCCGGCGCAAGGGGGGTTTCAACAGCTATGCAACCCATAGTCCCAGCAGCTTGCATGCCCGCATCCAGCCCCTCTACCTGAGCCATGCCAACTTGCTGATGCCAGCACCCCGCGGCCTGTCCGCCCACGCTGCTGAGCTGGTTCGATCCAGCTGCAGGACCTCCTCAACAGACCAGAACCCCCAGTTTGTCGACTTGCCTTCACCAGGTCAGTGGGCGAGGCCACAGCGATCGCTGTAGAGCTGGTTGTCACCCCAGCCGCCACCTGCAGCCCATGTAGCATGCGCCGGGGCGCAGATCTCAGAGAGGAGAGGAGGGGGAGCTGTGGGGATAGCTGCCTGCTGCCATCGTGCTGCGCTATGTGCTGTTCAACATCAAGCAATGCAACGCAATTGGCAGCATGTCGGCGACCCATTTCGGCTGCATCCGCTCAGCTCGGCGCTCTCGCACCTTGGTCAGAAAGGAGGTCTTGCCCTGCAGGCAGGGGCGGCAGCAGGGTGGTCCTGCTGAGGAGCCCCACCGCCTGGGCACAGGGCGACACTCTCACCCGCCGGCAGTGCACAACAGCAAGCAAGTGCTGGGCCCACCGCACCTGCTCCTTGGCGGGCAACCGCTGCTTGACCGGCTCATACTGCATGCAGCGGAAGGGAGAAGCAGGACCTTTTTCGGTTGTGGTGGAGGGGCGACCTGCCTGACCTAGCGGCAAGCAGCCACATCAAGCACCCTGCTGAGCATCTGGAATTAGCTGGGATTTAAGAAAAAGACAACCTTACGCTGTCTATGATCATGATCCTGCTACAAGATATAAGTCAGAGCTTAAAGCAGCAAAACATAAATAAGCTTTGCTGTAAAACCCGGCTAGTGGTGGCTGTGCATCTGATCCCGCAGATGCATCATGTTGCGAGCTGGCGAGCTCACCAGCCCGATCCGCAGACCTCCGTACAGCACCTGCCGCTGCAGCCCTGCACTGAGAGCAGGTGGAGAGTGGAAGGACCAGCGCGGCAGCTGCTGGCAGGCGCACAGGCCGCATCTCAACGGATGCACCTGGGCGGATGTGTGCAGCTCGAGGCAACGCGCCAGTGATCTGTTGCATGCATTGCCCATCCTCAGCCGGCGTTGTGGTGCGGCGCCGCACCCGGGGCCAGGCCCTTCCACAGCGCAGCCGCGCCCTCATCAGCCGCCACCGTACGCACGGTGCCCAGGATGCCGTGATACTTGGGCTTGCCAGCGCCTCGCGCCTGAATCTGCAGCCGCACCTTGGCTGCGGGGCGAGCCGCAACGAACACGTGCGAAGCAGTGGTGATTCAAGTACTGGGTGCATGGTGCATCGTTGGCGACAGGGCACAGACGCACAAACACAATCGATCCATCTTGCCTGTGTCAAATGGCAGGCTGACCGCCTGGCAAAAGAGGAAGGACACGCAGATGCGGAATGGTGAGGGCGCACCACCGGCGGCGGCCAGTGCCAAACCACCTGCCCTGCGGCTGGCTGGCCAGCAGCCACACGGCTAGACCTGCTTGCCTCTGCTGCACAGGCCGCTGCTGCGCTTGCGGCAATGTTTTGCCAGAACGAGAGCTTGGGTGCTTCGCCCGGCATGGTGGCGCCCCACGAGAGCCTGTGCAGCTCTTTGACGTCCAGAAAGTCACGGTTCAACAGCCTGATAGGGTGGCGCCACTCGGGCGCCCGCTCCCCTTCCTTTGCCCTTGAGGCCGCAATTTGAATGCAAACTGACGTGCTGCACAGTTACATCCTCCAGTTGATGCAACTGTTGGATGGCATTCTGCTGCTGCAGTCCGTGGTAGCTGCTGCCTTGCGCTGCCGGCCCACGGTTGCCTCACGCAACTTTGACCGTGATAGGGCAGGAGCAGTACGGGCAGCTGCCAAAGAGCGTGTTGAAGGACTGCCGCGTGCTGGTGTCTGCAGGGGGCCAGGAGTAGGTGCAGGAGGGAGCGGTGACGGTGCCTGGGCAGTGGGCGGCATGCAGGTGTGCAGCAAGCGAAGCGGGGCACAGCCTGGGTGCAAAAAGCGAGGAACGTTCCGGCCGTGGCACCTACAAACACAGCCAGTTGAGCTTGCCTGCCCTGCCCTGCCACTGCGCCCCTTGCACACCCACCCGAGTTGAGCCACTCCACCAGGCAGCGGCGGTGGAAGGGCTTGCCGCAGGAGGGGTTGTCACAGTTGATCTCAGGCGCATCGCCTAGAGGGAGAGCGAAGCGCCGGTTAATAAGAACACGCTCAACACAAGCCGGCCACTTCAACAACGTGCAGTGGCAGGTAGGCATCAAACCTCCGAATGCCAGCCGTCCGCCGCCAGCACAGCACAAACAGACCCAAACCCAGCCTCCTCAGCACGGCCAGCCTGCGTGCTACGCACCTTCCTCCCCTGCTGCTGCCGCCGATTCGTCCGCTGGCGGCAACCGGTACGCGTAGCAGATGGCGCAGTCTGCCGACACATCCTCGGCATCCGCCCCCTGCCGCTGCGGCAGCTGCAGCTCCAAAACTGCCTCCAAGTTCAGGCGCAGCAGGCGCCCCTCCTGCCATAGGCCCCGGTTGTCGTGCAGCCGCTGCCTGCATCAATGAAACGCGGCAGCTGTGCTGGCGGCTTGAGATCACAGGCGCGCTGTCCAGGAGGTCAGCGCAGCTCAGGCTGTGGCCTCAGACTTGAACAGCAACAGACGTGAGCACGCAGCCTCTCCCCAAGGGCCAGCCGCCCCAAGCTTGCACCAGGCACCAGCGCATGACCATGCCCACACTCGCTGGGCTAGGCTGGCCCCCCTACCTGAGCGGCGCGACCGCTGCCTTGGAGCCCATGAAGCGGCAGTCCAGTGGCACCAGGCCCGGATGCTGCACATCCAGCGTCAGCGCCAGGCTGACGTGGCTGCCCAGCGCGATGCGCCGGTACAGCACGCTGTGCAAGGAAACGGAACAGAGAGGGCAGGGCACGCAGGTCAGTGGCAAGGCACAATGGCCACACTTGCACATGCGCGTGTGGAGCACGTGCGCACGTGGCCTCTTCTCCTCGCTACCAAGCCCAAGAACCGCCTTCAAAGGCAGCTGTGCGGGGCAGCCCAACACACTTCGGGACCTATGGCAACAAGCCGCCCACCTGCGTGGCGCCGCGGTGGGCTCAATCACCCAAGCATGCCGATCCAAGTCATCCAAGCTGTCCCACGCCAGCTGGTGCAGCGCAAGTGCCGCCTCAAACTGCTGCAGCACATCTGCCAGGCCGCTGCCCGCCGCCCAGCGCGGCTCAAACGCAGCGGGCAGGTCGGCGGCGACTACCGGCGGTGTGGCGGGGTAGGCGGGCGGCAGTGTGAGCCGCAGCTCATGCCGCCGCCCTGCTACGTCTGTTGCCACAAGCTTGAGGTGCGAGAGGTCGTCAGACAGACTGCTGACGTGGCGCCAGCCAATGCTGTCCAGCTCAGCTTTGAGCCGGGAGTAGAATGAAGCGGGGCGCGCCGCTGCCGCTTGTGCTCTGCGGCGGTGGCAGGCGGGGTGCCTTGTGTTGGTGTGCAAACAGGCATCACGGCTCTGGGCACAAATGCTGGTTCCACTTAGTGGTGAATATGCAGGACGCCAACATGAATGATCGACAACAAGCTGGCCGGCCTCCCAGCATCAGCAGCAAGCCACCCTGCCACGCTCCCCACAAGCCCTGCCTCCCAAGCACTCACTGCTGAGCTGCCGCCAGGCTGGCTTGGTCCACCATATTTTGCAGCTCCACCAGAAACGCCGGCAGGGAGGGCGCTTCCTCCAGCCGTTGTGCCAGCAGCTCCCGGGCACCACTGCTGCCGCCTAGTTGAGACGGCTGCCCCGCTGGGTGCTGTGCCGCCCCTGGCTGCTGCTCTCGCTGCCGCTGCTGCTGCTGCTGCTGCTGCCCTTGCTGCTGCTGCCCTGCTGCATGCTGCTCACTGTCGCTCACCCCCAGAAGCTCTGCCAGCTCTCCATTGACTTCCAGGTGGGCGCCACGCAGGCTGGGCGCCCCGGGAGTCAGCCCGCTCACACGCAGCCACAGGGAGGCGGGCGGGCGGTGTGGGGTGTGGGCATGTGCCTGCAGGAAGCGCAGGCAGCAGCCGTCGGCGGTCAAGGATGCAGCAGAGGCTTTGCATCAGGCGGCAAACAGCAGCAGAAGAGGTAGCAATCTGATGCGCAACGCACGCTGGGCGCCACGAAGCCTTCGAAGGCGGTGCCGGCGGCGTCCAGCGGCAGCAGCAGCGGCGCCACCTGCGGGGAGGCAGGGGTGATGCGGCAATCTGTACAGCGTGTGGAGATGGTGTGGATGTTAGGCGCCATGTCTGTGCTCCCCCAAGCCGCCTCTGAGAGCCGCACCGTCGCGAGCTGCTCCAGTCGCGCTTCCTGCATGGCCGCCGGCAAGCGCTGTATGATCCGATCGCTTTGAAGATGCCAGAACAGCCGCGATCGCCCCCATCGCGCAAGGTCGGGCTGCCCATGCATGGGCATTTGCTTTGTGGACCCTCTCGGTTGTCAAACCACGGTGGTTTGAGCTGCATAGCAAACACGCCGTGCAAGAACAGCTTGCAAGCCGGGTTCGCACTCGCACCGCACAGCTAGGGTTTGGTCTGCCGCCTTCGGCCAAGCAGAGTGCAGTTACGGACTTCCAACCGGTTTCAAGAAGTGAAATCATGTGAATGAAAGCGCGCAGACCGCTCACGATACTGCCGCTGGCACACACCGCCGCCACCCCACGGCGCCAACGCCGTCTCACGCCGAGCCCAACATCTCCCATCCTCCCCACTTCCCTCCCACGCCCGCCCTGCAGCCCAGCCTGCCGCCTTTGATGCCCCACTCACCAAAGCGAGCGGCCATCATAGGCGCGGGTCGGGTGGGCTCCACCCTGGGCGCCCGCCTGCTGGCGGCTGGATGGGCCGTCATGTATGGCTCGCGCCACCTGGGCAGCAGCAAGAAGCTGCAAAAGGCGCTGCACGCACAGCCAGCGGCAGCTGGCGGCGGCGTTGCAGAGGCAGTAGAGTGGGCAGGCGGCGGGCCAGGCAGGTGCGCCGTCCTGCTCACGGTGCCTGGCAGCGCATTGGCCAGCGATTCTGCCTGCGCCGCATTTGCACGCTCGCTGGGACCGTTTGCAGCCGGCCAGGTTGTGATCGATGCAACCAACCCGCTGGATTCTGAGGGCAGCGAGCTGTGCTGGGCACGCGGCCGCTCCTCCGCAGAGGTGCTGGCGCAGTGCCTGCCAGGTGAATGGACTGCCAAGTGGCTGCATGGACAGTTGTGGTGCTGGGATTCAGGATCGACTTGCTGCCTTACTGCCTGCCCGCTGCCGTAGCCAGCGCTGCTGCGCAGCCACCCAGTGTGTGCCATATCATGCCTGCCCCCTCCTGGCAGAGTCATTTGTGTACAAAGCCTTCAACACAGGTGCAAGCAGCGGGCAAGCCTGCCCTTGCCTCAAGCTCGGTTGCGCCAGCCGCGGATGCTTGCTGCAGGATGGCTGTTTTGCAACATGGCCTGCTGCCCTGCCCCACCGCCTGTGATTTGACTCTTCAACAGCCTGCCCCTCGGCTTCCCACCTCAAACCCTGCTGCGCAGTGGGGGTCGAGCACATGTCCCAGCCCGACGGCGCGCTTGTCACTGGGCAGCGCCTGACCCTCATGTTTGCCGGACCGGCGGAGCACCAGGCGGAAGTGGCGCAGCTGATTGAGGCTGTCGGCTTTGAGCCGCACTGGGTGGGCCATGTGCGGTACGCCCGCAATCTCGAGGTGAACAGAGCATGGCTGCAGTGGGTGGCATGAGCACCAGGGGTGGGGAACCGGTTGGCAGCCTTGACAACATGGTGTGCAGCGCCTGTTTGGGTTGGGCCGGATGAACACTGTGCTGGTCCTGGCATTGTCGCCAGTCGCAGCAACCTTCCTGCTGGTCCCCTCTCGCGCGCAGGCTTTGGCTGAGCTGTACATCCACTTGGGCGGCGGAATGGGCGGTGCGGACTGGGCAGCCGAAGACGGCACACGCACCTTCCATTTCCAAGTGCTGCGCCGCCGCTAACCTGGGCACCTGCGACGGCTGAGGTGTTGTGAAACAACCCCAAGCATGGGCGCACCACAATGCTCGCGCCCCCTGCACTTCCCACACCGTCGCTCAGCGGTGGGGCCCTGACATGACCGCACTGCAGCAGCCAACATCTGGCTGAGCTACTCTTGCATTTGATGTTTGATGATTTCATGGCCATCTGAGCCGCGATATGTGAGCATGCAGAATGCAAACAGCCCGGACTCGTGTGGCTGCTGCCGTAGGTACGCTGCGCTGGGCGGCGCCACCCGAGCGGTGCCCCATTGAGGGCATGTGTGGGCCATCCCTCGCGTGAATTAAACTTCAGCGGTTTTCGACAATCGGAAGAGGTATCGCCTGGCGCTCGAAAGGTGCGCGATCGCTCGCCCGGCGGTCGACCCGCTGGACCCGGCTGTCGTGGGGTCTTGGATCGTTTTGGAAGGGCTCTTAGATGCATGTTGGTGTGCGTGATTAAGCTGCCGTGCTGCCGCACAGCCTCAGCAGGAAGGGTTGCCCGGCAGCCGCGCAAGGCGAGCCCCAGCCCGCTTGCGGAGCCCGGCACTTGGTTTTGATCGCAACACTGCGATCATTGCTGCCACCCCTCTGCCCTACCGTTCACTCGCCCCCGCCCCGCCGGCGGCGGCGGGGAGGTGACTCGCAGCGAGCTAACCACTGCGCTCCCAACCCGCCCTATCGCAGCTTGATTGGACTCATCCCTACAACAGCAGCTGGAACCATGGCAGGCCGCGGCGAGGAGCAGGCATCGGGCATCACCAGGACCCACATGCTGGGGCCGGATGCCAGCGGCACAACCGGGCGGGACCTTGGAGAGCCCGGCTCGGGTGCGCTGCGCTTGGGCTGATCCAGCTGCGAGTTTTGCATTCCCTACCCCTCCTTCTACACACATGCGCTATCATTGCAAGTTCACTTGTTTAACTTTAACTTGCAGAGGCTCAACCAATCTGCAGCGTGAGTTGGAGTGTCTGGGGCGTCTGCCGCTGCCGGTGCCCTGATCCGCCTCTCCTCCTGCCCCTGCTGCAGCCATTGACCACGTGCTGAAGCCGTCCCACGCACAGGTGGAGGGCCTGGTGAGCACTGGAAGAGAGCAGTCGCGGCCACCACCGGGCTGGCTGCCGTTGCAGCGGCCGCTACTGTCGCCTGCCCAGCGTCGCTCCTGCCACGCTTGCTGCACGCGTTGCGCTGACTGTGCTAATCGGATAATGCTGAGCTGCCTGTGCCGCCTGCTGCCTGTGCCGCCTGTTCAGCCGGAGCCGGAGGAGGACAGGCGCGAGGAGGAGGACACGCACGGCCACGTCAGCATCGAGCACGAGGTGCGTGTGGGGGCAGCGGAGGGGTGTGCGCATGTTGATAACGCAATGCAACCGGCGGTTTGGGCCGCTGTTGCGGTTATAGGCGACATGTTCAACGCTAATTGATTTGCCATGAAGGCGTCTCAGTTGTTATCGCAGCTGGCAGCAGGCTTGCAGCGCAGGTGCAGCAGATGGCACAAGAGTGGGCTCGGAAACTCTCTTTGGCAGCTGGTGTGGCACGGTAGCGTGCCTGCCCTGCCCAGCTGACTGAGCATCAGTCACGCCACTGCCTGCCTTTGCAGATTGCGGCGCCGCTCATCCCGCATGAGACGATGGAGCCACAGCGCGGCCCCGAGGATGCGGATTAGAGGAGTGGCTGGAGATGCTGCAGCAGGCCAGAGGTGCCGCCCGGCTCGGCAACTTGCTTGAAGCCATCTGCACAGAGCTGCAGCGGCAGCCCACACGCTGCGCTATGGTGCACGGCCGCCTCTTGCTCTGCTGTACATCACCTTACCCTCTGAACAGCTTGTCCCTGTGCTGGTGCTCTCCCCTCGGCCGGTGCTTTGCTTGTGCCATGCATGCCGCTCGTCATGTTGGCGGGCAGACCGTCAATCAAACGCACGATGCTGCCGCCGTCTGCAACATGGCTTCAGTTGTTACATAGCCAGGATTACAAAGGCACTCTGCGCAAAGCAGGGCGGGTCGCAATCATGGCGCCTCCATCGACTTGCGCCGGCGCCGCCGCCATTTCGCTGCGATGAACCCATTATGCAAGAGTCTCTCGGATTTGCCAGGCTCTGTTCTGCCAGTGCATCACATTCTCCGAAAGCTCCCTCAACTCACCGAGCCATCGCGCAAGCAAGCACTTTGTCGAGCAGCAGAAGGTGGGTGTTCACGAGAGCGAGTGATCAAGGCCGCACCGCACGCCTCGGGCCCTGCTGTGGCTTTAGGGAGGCCAGGGGCGTAGGGTGCGCGACATGCAAGGCGCCTTCCCGCCCACTGGCTTCCTTCCCAGCGCGGCCGCTCGCCCTGCTCTCGGCATGCCGCCTGCATGTCGGAGGGGGCGGGATGGACTGAACGCGGGACCGAACAGGGCAGGTTGCGCGCTTAGCTTGCACTCAGCCCGCGAGCGGCGGCGGCGCCTTGGCGCCGCCTGCCACCGCACCCTCGCTAGCGCGCAGTCAATCCGTCTTCTCCATCCTTTGCCCTGGCAGACCAGCAGCCATGGATGTCCGGAGCCAGGTGACCGGCGACCTGATTGGCCGCGACGCTGGCGAGGTTGGCACCGGTGAGCACGCCGCGCCAGATCAACCGCCCCCCCCTGGATACCGCTCCGTCCGCCATCCGCCTTGCGTGAGCAAGCCGTGCCTCCTCCTCAGTCAACCCTGCCTGACGCTGCACCACCCCACTTTGCCTTTCTCCCTGCAGCTGTTGACCACTGCCTGAAGGCCCCTGACGCAGCCTGCGAAGGCCTGGTGAGCAGCGCCGGGGGCCCCACAGCCCTTTGCCCGGGGGAACTGCCTGTTGCGCAGCCTGCCCAAAGCATCGCTGCGTCACTCCATGATTCTTACCCCCATGATGCGCTGCCGGCGGGTCTTGCGAACCGCCAATTCTGCCACCCCCCATGCCACCTGCCGCCCATGCAGCCTCTGGGCGAGGAGCGGCTGGTGGCTCAGACTGAGGATCACGGCCACCCCGACGGCGAGCACATCCTCAAGGCAAGGCCGGGAATGGAGGGCGGCAGGAGCTGTGTGCTCTTTGTACTGTATGGGACACTGCGTGCGTGCAACAGCTGCACCAAGCCGTTGGCCGTTGCAGCAGCTGCGCCTGTCCACATCACCTGCTGACTCCCTTCTCGACCCGGCATGCCTGGGTCTCATCCCCACAGAGCCTCCTAAACTCGCGCTGCTACTGCATGCCTGCCTGCAGGGCACCCCGATTGTGCCCCACGAGCTGGGCGCCCACCAGCGCTACACCGAAGATGCGGATTAGTGAGTTCTGGGGGGGCGAGATTCCTAAGTTGCATGTCCACTCTCGTTGAATGCCCAGTTTCGCTGGGCTGAGCAGCATACCATGTGCCGCTTCTTGGCGCTGTTGCTTGCATCAGTGCGATTGCCCCAGCCTGCACAGCTCCTCACAGCAACTGCATGTCGCGTCACACGGACTGCATGTCGTGCTGCGTTCCCTCTGCAGAACGTGGCGCTTCCTCAGGTCTCGAGCGCCGGCCGCCAGCGGCCGGTCATGCCATGCCAGTGCAGCAGGCCCTGCGGGCTGCCGCTGGCACACTGCCATAACGCACAGCATTGACAAGCAACGAACGATTCAAAGCCCAGGGAAATGTGTAGTTTTGATCAGAGCGAGTGCGCCTTCCGCCCCCTTCTGCACACGCCGCTGAATCCCCGCCCTCCCACGTCCCACATGTCACTGGTCTAGCGTGCCCGCCCTGATCAGCACCAATTTTTAGGCACGTCTTGTTTTGCTTTTTCAGGATCCGTTATTTCGTGGCTCAGTATCCCCATCGAAGTGCCTGCATGCAACCTGCTGGCCCCCGAGCTGCTCCCCGAGCGGTTCCTGCGCGCAAGCCGCGGGCAGCGCTGCACTTGCACACATGCGCGCAACCACTTGGCCACCATTTTTGGCCCCCACAAGCAAGGCCTTGGGTGAAGATTATCTGCTGTTACTGGTGCAGACAGGCCGGCAGGGAGGGCTTGGCATTGGCGGGGGTGCCGACATGCTGCACAGCTGGCGCCGACCCCATCAGGATTGGTGGGTACGCCCAAAAGCTGGCGATCGCTTGCATTCACGCTCTATCAGTGATCAAGTTGCTGTCCCAGCGATGCAGGCGCAGGGAGCGGCCTCGCGAGCGCAGGTTGCCCCTGCCGCAGCTCGCCCCGGCTTCTGCAAGGCCTCCCGCGCGGTGGTGACGCAGCAGTCGGCGAGCAGGACACGCAGCAGTGCCGCAGGCGCGACGCGCCGGCTGGTCATCTCTGCGCTGGTGGGCGGCGGCACGATGCCAGCGGTGGTGGCGGCAGCGGCGGCTTCCGATGGCGCCAGCAGCAACCGCCTGCTGATTGTGGGCCCTGGAGTGCTGGGCAGCTACCTGGGCAAGCTGTGGGTGGACCAGAACGGCGCGGGCTCGGTGGTGGGCCAGACCAACAGCACCACCAACCACGCCAAGTGAGTGAGGTGGGGGCGTTGGGGCGGCACCCGTGGCTGGGTGCAGCACCGGCTGCACCTTGACATGCGTTGCTTGCTAATTTGACTCGGTACACGCATGTACCACACAATCACGCAATATCAAGATCCCCCTGCCCCGCCCTGCCCTCCCTGCCCCGCCATGCCCCCGCAGGCTGCAGGCGCTGGGCATCAGCCCCCGCACCAAGGACGCCGCGCCCACCGGCGGCCGCTTCCCCTTTGTGCTGTTTGCGGCGCCGCCCAGCGGCAGCGAGGACTACCTGGGGGAGATCCGGGCTGCGCTGAGCCTGTGGGACGGCACCGGAGCATTTGTCTTCACCTCGTCTGCGGGCGTCTACACCGTGGAGGACGGCTCGGGTGGGTGGCTGATTTTCCCCTTGCAATGTATTTTGGCATAGTCATCCCGTGCTGCGGGCGTCTACACCGTGGAGGACGGCTCGGGTGGGTGGCTGGCCATTGATTCACGCTGTGCTTTCTAGCACCCTTTGGCCAGACCCGGTGTGGGCTTGCTGGAGTTTCATTTCAACAAGTGCTGCGCATGCTGTGCCGCTTCGCATGGCTTGGAGCAGCAGCATGGATGCCCAGATTACCGTGGCAGCTGGCCCGCATCGCCAGCTCGGTATGGGCAGATGCTGCCCATTTGCACCGCAAAGCAACACCTGGTCGGAACCCTCCCCCACCTCCCATGCCCGCGCCGCAGCCTGTGACGAGAGCGCCCCTGTGGCCAAGCTGGGCGACAACGAGCGCACCGACCGGCTGCTGGCTGCGGAGCAGGCGGTGCTGGAGGCGGGCGGCTGCGTGGCGCGACTGGTGGGCCTGTACCACGCGCAGCGGTGAGCCCGGCTGGTGGGGCTGCAACACAGGATTGGGCAGAGGAGGAGCCGAGTTGCCTTGTGCCGCGGGCGCTGGCATGGTTGGAACGGTGCAGCGAGGGGCGGCGAGAGACAACCGAGGGTCTGGAATGGGCTTCACCACTGCTCATGAGCAGCTGCCCCCGGCTGCCCCCCAGCTGCATGACGTACCGTTCCCATCTGCCACATGCACGCCACACCGGACCCGCAGGGGCGCACACACTTTCTTCCTGCGCCAGGGCGAGGTGGCGCGCTGGGGCGGCTACACTGTGAACTTGATCCATTACGAGGATGCAGCTGAGCTGTGCCTGGCGGTGCTGCAGGCGAGCGGCGAGGGGGGTGGGGCAGGGTGCAGTGGGAAGGCGGGCAGGGCATGCATGGCGGATCTCAGTTGTGCTGCATGTGAAATGCATTAGCTGCTCCGCAGGCTGTGCGTGTTCACTCGGGGTCACCACCCCCGCCGTTGGCCCATCGCCGCACCATGCACCTGCATGACCCGCACGCTGCAGGGCCAGGGCAACGGCGGCAGCTACTACCGCGGCCGCACATTCCTGGGCTGCGACGGCAGCCCCATCACCTTTGAGGTGCGGCATGGCATCCCTTGCCTTCGTGTTTCTATCATTAGGACTGCCGAGTTTGCGCGCAAGTTGCTGGCGTGGCACTCCTGCTGGGTTGAATCCACCCTGCTGTTGATTTTCTGCTGCCCCTCCCTCTGTGCGCCAGGACATGATGGCTGCCACGCTGGCCAGCGGCGCGTTCCAGGGCAGCTACAAGTTCACCGGGGCAGAGGGGCCCGTCAAGGGCAAGCGCATGAGCAACGAGGCCACGCGTGCGCAGCTGCAGGTAGGTGGACGCCGTGCATGGAAGTGCGAGGGTGTGCGAAGAAGGGCAGTGGGGTGGGCTGTCCCTCGTCACTAACCGTGCACATCTCTGCACAAGCTGCCCAGCCAATGCCTCTTGCTTGTGCTGCCCCTGTCCCCGGTGCTGCAGTGGCAGCCCAAGTACCCTTCATATGACAGCTTCATGCGGCAGAACAAGGCTCAGGACTTTTACACAGCGCAGCAGGCGGCGGCGGTGGCAGGCATGCCGCACGCGTGAGCTGATGACCAGCATCGAGCTTGCTCGCGTGACCACCTACTGGCTTTGTGAGGCATCAAGCATCTTGCAAGTAGAGGCAGCAGCTCTGCTGCCCAGAACGCAGGGTCAAGTGAGAGAAAGGAAGCTGGAAGGGAAGGGGGGAAGCGCAGAGACACAAAGGCCACGGGGCGGCTACAAAACAAGCAAGGCGTTACGGTCTGGCCGGCTGCACGAGGGCTTGGTGTACAGCAGCAGCGGCGGTGGCAGGTAATAAAAGGTCCGGAGGGTTGCAGGGCAGGGCGGGTGATGGGGCCATGTCTTTGAGCGGTGAATGAAGGGGTCGGGTGGCTGATGCATTCGTAGGGTGAGTTCGGTTGGCAGGTTGGCAGGCGGCCACGCTTTGCAGCGCTTGCACTCTCGCGTCTGCGCAAGGCGCCGGCGGCAGCGCTGGCGGGCTGCAGCCGTCGCTCACATGGGCGCTGGCGGGTAGGCCCGCCGCGCCTGCTGCTCCGCAATCCGCTGGTTGCGGTTCTCCACAGCTTTGTCCAGCAGGATGAGCAGTGCGGCTGCAGGGTCACCCTGCTTGGCACCCAGCGCTGCCGCCGCGATCTGGCTCTCTTCGGGGAAGTCGTAGGGCGAGGGCGGCACCACCGTGGGTGGCGCCGCTGCCTGCTGCTCCCGCCCCGGCTGTGCCAGCAGGTCGGTGCCGCGGAAGGCTGCAATTTTGGGCGACACCGTACGCAGCATGCTGGGTGTGCCCAGCGGCAGCATGCAGCTGCCCGGCGACATGAGGTCCAGACCCAGAGCCGAGGCGCTGGGCATGCCGCCCTGCTGCTGCCCCTCGCCCACCTGCGCCTGCTGCTGCTGGGCGGCACCGCCTGCTCCCGACACATCTGCCGCCGCCGCTTGCTGCCCCTGCGCCGCTTGCTGCCCTTGCAGCGACCAGGGGTGTGGCTGCTGCTGCTGCTGCTGTGCCTGTGGCTGCTGCTGCTGCTGTGGTTGCTGCTGCTGTTGCTGCTGCTGCTGTGCTGCCCCCAGTGGCGACCCCTCCAGATTGCGCAGCAGCCGCATGCCAATCGCCTCCTGCTGCGCGCCAATCGTCTGCTGCGGGTTGAACACAAAGTCCTCCCGCCGAACTTGCAGCATTGCCTGCAGCAGGTTGAGCGGGGCGAGATCGGTGCTGGATGATGCACTGGCACGAGATGCGTGTCGGCGCTTGCAAGCCAGAAGTGGATTGTGAGCAAGCGGAGCCTTGGGCAGGTATGTAGGGTGCAGGTGTGCGGCTACCACCCACCAGGAGGCCCTTGATGGTGCTGTTCTCGCCCGCCAGCTCCTCCACCTGCTGCATCACGCTCTGCAGCACGGGGTGGAGCAAGAGCAGGAGGGGCACATGGCTCAAACAACTGCCCACGCAGGGAGAGCCATGGCCTATGCAGCAATGCATTGCCAGATCAGCTGCATGGCATGGCATCGCTGCACTGCTCTTGTCGATTGCGCCCCAGCAGTACCTGCAGCTGCTCCTGCATGGTGCGGTTCTGCTCCAGCAGCCGTGAGTGCGCCTCCTCCAGCGCCGCCATGTGCTCCCGGTCCTGCGTAGCACAACCATGTTAGCAAAGGTATATAGTGAGCGAAACTAGAGTGTGCATTGGCGAGTGGCAAGCCACTCGTAGGAGCACACACGTAGGAGCACACACGTCAGCAGGAGGCCCTGACAGCTGCCGACTCCCACCAGGCCAGAGCCCAGAGTCATCAGGCCAGCGCGCCAGCACACGCCCCACCTGCTGCAGGTACTCCTTCTCCTGCCGCTCCTGGTCGTCTGAGATGTGCAGGTAGGCCAGGTCTGGATCTAAGCCGCCTAGGCCAGGCGAGCCAGCAGGGCCGCCCGAGCGCGGCGGCGTGCCAGCTGCCGCCGCCGCTGCCGCCCGGCCTAGCGGGGCTGGCGGCTGCGGAGTGCCTGAAGGCGCCGCGGCAGCGGCCTGCTGCTCAGAGGGTGCTGCTGCGGCATCCATGTCCAGGCTGCTGGGTGCTGGCCTGCAGGGTGGAAAGCAAAACAGGTGTTTGGGTTGGGTGCAGCGGTGTGTGGCCCAAATTGATCCGGTACATGCTGCGAACCGGCCCACCAGCTGCGTCCCTTGCCAGCGCTTCAAGGCAGTGAGCCATGCACACATCTGGCTGCGCACACCAGGGACTGCAGCGCACCTGTCCTCTGCCTCTGCCATCTCCACATCGTGAGCCGCTGTGCGTGGTGCGGCAGCAGCTGCCGCAGTGCGCGAGGGTCGCTGCACCCACACCCCCGGCGACAGCAGCGTGCCCGTCCCCGCGTTGTCCACAAGCACATCATCGTCCACCTCGATGGTGAGGCCGCCCGCCATGGCGGTGGGACTGCAGGAAGACGAGAAAGGCCAAGGGGTAGGCACGGCGTCGCAGGAGGGTCCGCGGGAGGCGGCAGCCGTGCCGGCTGTCGGCGGTGCGACAGACGGCGACAGTGGCGCCGCCTGCCAGTCCTGCACGCGGCCCTGATCGTTTCGCCGCGGCGAGCAGAGCGTGGGGGCCAGCCCGAGCACCACCGCGTTGGGCTGCGGCCCTCCCGTACGTCTGCTGGGCTGCTGAGCGATTACAGCAACGCACCGGTGGCCCTTGATGAAGTCTGAGGGGGCGCTGGAGGGCGGGCAGCGGCGTGGGAGGGCGGGACGTCCAGCGAGCGGGGAGCGGTGGCTGGGGCGTGTGCAGTGGCAGCCGACACTCGAGCTGCAAGCGTGCTGCTGCACCTAGCGGGGGTGCGCCGATCGAGGAGGGCCCCCAGTGTTTGAGCGCAGCACCGTCAGCAGCACATGCAACCCAACTCGCCCAATGTCGCAATTCGACACCGCAACTCGACACTCGGTGACCTATACAAACCACCAAACAGCCAGCGGGCGGCGCGCGTCACACACCAGCGTGCTCGGGCGTGCCGCTATGTTGAGGGCAGCGCCCAGGGCGCCCCGGGCGCCCCTGGCGACGACCAGGCAGCGATGCGTGCAGCGATTGGCGCGCCAGGTGCGCTAGTTCGCTTCAAACGGCCCCCCTGTGTGGTAGGGAGCCCTGCCCCTCCAGGGGGCAACTGGGCCCTCAGTGGAGCGGCCCAGCCGTCCCGACCGCCCCCTGACACCCTTGCAAGCCATTCCAGCCGGCGACCAGGCCGGTAGAGGCAGCTACGGCGCCGCCGTCGCCCCGCCGACGTCTGCCGCCGCCGCTCGAACCAAACGACGCTGCGCTGTGTTGTTGGCTGCGGGCGCTGCCCACAACCTCCTACAACGGCGTGCCCACACCCCGCGCCCCCTCCTCCTCCAGTCCGCCGTCAGCGTGCGTGCCGACTCGTCCTCCAAGCGCGACAAGGGGCGGCGGCTGGACCCCTCCCGCCTCTCCACCGGCCGCAGCCTGGGGTCCGGCAGCTTTGGCGAGTGCTACCAGGTGCGTGATGTGTGGTGACTTGTTCACAAGCACCCATGCCAGGCGGCTGGGAGTGCTGCCAGCCTGCAGGCTGCCCTCCGGTATAAGCCAGCTGCTGGTCCGCAGCTCTGCCCTGCCGTATGGTGCGTGCGCATCCACCGGCGCACCTGTGATCGCCGGCGCCCGCCCGCTCAGTGCCTTGCTTTGCCTCGTCCTGCAGGGCATGCTGCAAGACCCTGAGAGCCAGGAGGATGTGCCGGTTGTGCTTAAGCGTGTGCGGGCGCGGGTGGCGGGTGCTGAGGAGATGCACGAGGTGCGGGGCGGTTGTGTGCTGGTGCTGCAGTTGGACTGAACTGTTGGCACCTGCTTGCAGCTGTGCAGCTTGCCGAGGGGCTGCTCCACTGCATGTGCATGCGCAATGTCTACTGCCTGCAGTGTTTATTTGTGCGGAGGCCGCCCACCCTCTTCCTAACCTTGAGCTGCTTGCTGGTTGACCTCTGCAGGCGGAGCACCTGATCAATGTGCTTGCCAACAAGGCGGCCGGCGAGGCAGTGGCGCCCTTCCTTGGCTATGCGCTCGTGGAGACGCCGGTGGGTGCTTGCTGCCTTGGCTGGCTGCCTGGCGGCAGTATGGTTGGCTGCCCGTCTGCCTGGCTGTTGTAGGTGTTGGCGCTGTGAGGGCCAAGACAGTGGCCGGCAGCTCTGCTGTGCCCAGGCTGTTGAACAGCAGCGGTGGTGCAGCTACAGGCATGCCAGGGAAGCAGCCCAAAGCCACGTTACGCCCACCCCTGCTGAGGCTCAGCTGCTGCACATGTCCCTCTCTGAGCAGATGGGCCGGCTGACCAAGGGCCTGTGGCTGGTGTGGGAGTACGAGGGCGACAAGACGCTGGCCTACTACCTCAAGCGCCGGTGAGCGGCAGAGAGGTCTGCAGCCTTGGATCTCAGGGGCAGGCACGCGGGCATGAGACTCAGGCCAGCAGCTGGATCGTGCATTCTGCGCGCACGTCTTGCTGCACATCTGCTGCATTTAGCCTGTGCGTAGTCAGCCTGTTCACTTGCTGACTCGGCACCTGCTCTGCTCTCCCCTGCGCAGCGACATGGAGCGCTGCCTGGCGGCCGACCTGGGGGTGGATGAGGAGGTGGCTGTGGCCACCGCCATGAAGCAAATCTTCGAGTGCCTGGTGGTGAGCTGCCGCTTTCAGCCCTGCATGCATGAAGCAGATGGTTGGTTGCCTGGTGGTGGCCTGCTGCGGCCGCATGGCCGCAACAGCAGTGGCTGCTCAGCAGAAAGCTGTGGCTGGAGCCTTGATGCTGGCGGGCTGGCGCGCACCAGTTGCTGCTGCCGCTGTGCAGCCTGCTGCTGCTGGTGGCACTGAGCCTATCTCGGCCCTTGCTGCCCATGCTACCCACTTAACAGGCGCTGCACAAGGTTGGCATCATCCACCGCGACATCAAGCCCGCAAATATCGTGTTCGACGAGCGCCGGCAAGTCGACTGGCTGCTGCCTAAGCCCTTGCCTGCACTTCCAGTGCATAGCCCCACGGTCTGCTGTAGTGCTTAACCTGTCTCATGCTGTTCACTGAAGAGCCCTGTGCCTGCTCCCCTGCCCTGCAGCCGCCGCTTCCGCCTGATTGACCTGGGCGCCGCGGCCTGCCTGCGCACCGGCACCAACTACAAGCCGCTGGAGACGATTCTGGACCCCTGCTACTGCCCGCCCGAGGAGGTGCGCCACGCTGTGCTGCGCTGTGCTGCGCACGCTGCGCCGTGCTGTGCTGCCTGTGCATCCACGGCACTGCGCTGCAAGGCCGCGTAACTCTGGCAACGACATTCGCTGCTGCGCTCCCTGGGCCTCGCTTTCGCTCTCTGCCACTGACCTCACACCCAAGCCACTCCCACCCATGCAACCAACTGCCCCTGCAGTACGTGCTGCCCACGGATGCGCCGCACCTGGGCGACGCCGGCACGCGGCTGCGCACAGTGATGACCCCCCTGCTGTGGAGCCAGCACAAGCCCGACTGCTTCGACACCTACAGTGCCGGCGTGGTGCTGATGCAGCTCAGGTGGGCGGGGCGGGCTGCTGGGTGGGCGGCCGGTGAGCGGCTGCACGCATGCTGCAGCCACCAAGCACCAAGCTGCAGACCTTGAATTTCTGTGCTCTGGCGACTTTGTGCGGTCCAGGGAATGTCCCACCACCCACAAGGTGTCCTCTTCCCGCTCACACTTCCGCCTTGCCCTGCCCTCCTGAAGCTGAAGTCCCTGACGCAGTCCACCACCATTACGCTCCCCCCCCCCCCCCCCCCCCCCCCGCAGCCTGCCCTTCCTGCGCACCACCTCCTCGCTGCGCACCTTCAACGGCGCGCTGGCCCGCTGCAACCACGACCTGGAGGAGTGGCGCGTCAAGTGAGCGTTGTACAAGGGGGAGCTACAGGGCAGCTGTTTGGATGTCAGCAAATGTTGAATGCTAGTGCTCTGCCACTCCAATGCCAGTACACCGGGTGCCATTGAGGAGTGCCTACGTCTGCCGCACAGCCTCCTGCATAAGCTGCCCACTCACCCCCTGCCGCCTGGCCCCTGCTCACCCACCGCAGGTCGGGCCTGCCTGCGCGGCAGACCGCCATTCTGGATGCCAACGACGGCGCCGGCTGGGACCTGGCTGCCAACCTGCTGCGGCCCCGCCGGGTGGTGACTGACGGCGACGGCGGTGTCAAGTTTTTGGACACTGGGAAGGCTCCCCGCCTCACCGCCTCCCAGGCGCTGAGGCACTCCTTTGTCCGCTCTGCCGGTGGTGCGCGGCCGGCGGCCGAGGACGGCAGCGGCAGCCGTGGCAGCCGCGGCAGCCGCGAGGGCTCTGGTAGCCGGGGCCGCTCCAGCAGCCGTGGGCGCACGAGCAGCGGCAGCGGCGGCCGCGCCGCCAGCGCCGAGCGTGTGGCGGCCAGCAGCAGCGGCAGCGGCAGCGGCGGGCAGGGGCGCAGCCCCGCCAAGGCGCGCAGCGGCGGCCTCATGGGCATGTGGGGCGGCCTGAAGAACCGGCTGTTTGATTTGGAGGCCCGGGTGCTCAAGGAGGCCACGGCCACCGAGGTGCAGACCACGGTGGTGCAGCAGCTACAGGCTGACGTGGCGGCGGGGCGCGCCAGCGAGGACAAGCTGCGCCGCGAGCAGGCGGCGCTGGCAGACATGCAGCGCAACCTGGCCTCCTCCGTCAAAGACCTGAACAGCGTGTATGGAGCGGCCCGCGGCTTCTTGTCCGGCATGCTGGGCGGCGCCGGCGGCAGCAAGGGCCAGCGGCGCGACGCGGCGGCGGCAGAGGCGGCGGCCAAGGCCGCCGCGCCGCCTGCTGCTGACAAGCGCATGCCCAAGTGGGCAGCCAAGGAGGTGCCGCTGGAGCGGGTTGACGCCTCGCTGGCGGCGGCGCAGCAGCGGCAGGCGGCAGCCTCCTCCTCCTCTGCCTCCTGGCAAGAGGATGAGGAGGATGACGAGGAGGCGGCGGCGGCGGCAGAGGCGGCGGGCGCGGCAGCCGCAGCTGCGCTGGGCGGCGTCGCGCGCTCCGCTTGGGTGAGTGCCGCCAGGCAGCCAACAGGCTGTGTGATGCTTGCCGCCCAGCCACTGCTTGAGGCAATGGCTGTGTGCCTGCCTTTTACACATCCTCACTAACTTGCATCTCCTTCCCCCCTTGTTCCTTTGTCCGCCTGCCGCAGAAGTTTGGCAGCAGCGCCCTGACGGGCCTGTCTGCCTTTGCGGCCAACCTGAAGGAAGAAGCGCAGCGGAACGCAGCTGCAGCCGCTGCCGAGGCCGCGCTGCAGAAACAGGTGGGCCGGCCGGCCTGGGCACCTCCTGAAGAGCTGGTTGCAGATGTGTCCCCCTTCATGCCACTCAGCTGCATCCTGCAGATAAGTCAGCACTACCCACTGTGGCCGCCCTTTCAGCTGACCGCCTGCGTGGCTTGGATCCCTGCAGGCCGCGACCGCATACCTCGAGGCGCTGCAGGCGCTGCAGCCGCCGCTCACGCCTCAGAGCACGTGGGAGGAGCAGGGCGGCAGCCGCGTGCCCGAATCCACAGCTTACTCAGTGCTGAACGACCGGCGGCGGGAGCAGGTGCGGGGGCGGGGCCAAAGTGCAAGCAGAGCTGGGCGGGGTGGTTGGAGCGGTGTGCACTGGAGATTGCAGGCTGCGCTGCTGAATGGTGAGGGGCGCATGGCTGGTGTGCAGCAGGGAATGGTAGCGGGCTGTGCCAGGGCTGCTTCCAGCGGGTGCTGTGTTTGCTGCCTTCCAACTGCACGCT
>VFQQ010001509.1_pt1 | contig 31787 bp, 24 predicted proteins | sample 3512341 | NCBI WGS metagenome assembly VFQQ01 (sample SAMN10412373, study PRJNA504923) | tailings metagenome | isolation source: Relicate 2 Philex TSF1 revegetated site | place: Philippines: Tuba, Benguet | collected 2017-08-29
AAAGAAAATATTACCGGAATTTTGATTGTACCTGAAACATGATTAACAAAATTGAATGTTTTAGAGGCTTTGTAAGGGTTGACTATTTAGTTTTCGCTAATTCAGCTCAACATCGTCTTCTTCATCAAAGCCTGGACGGCTGTACTATAGTACTATCCGTCAGACTTTTCCTCGAATCTAAAGCAGATCTGAATTTAACAGCAAGCCCTATTCATATATCATGATTTTGCCTGAATATTTGTTACAAATTCTCTTTAAAGTACTGCGTTATCTTTTTAAACAGATGTGCTCTGTCTGGTCCAAGTACATTGTGGGCATGACCGGGATAAACAAAATAGTCAACCAATACCCCTTCATCAACACATTTTTTCAGGTAAGTTAAGGTATGTTGCCAAAGTACAACATCATCATTAGTGCCATGAATAAGCAATAATTTTCCTTTTAAGTTTTTTGCGTAATTAAGTAAGTTGGCTTTTTCATAACCTTCTGCATTTTCTTGGGGCTTATCCATATACCTTTCGGTATACATAATTTCATATAAGCGCCAATCAATAACTGGTCCGCCTGCAACGCCAACTTTAAACACATCGGGGGTGCGCGTCATTAATCCGGTGCTCATAAATCCGCCAAAGCTCCAACCAAAAACACCCAAACGATTACCATCAACATATCTTAAATTTTTTAGAAAGTTTACACCTGCTAATTGGTCTTCAATTTCTATGGTTCCTAACTTTCTATGCGTAGCATTTTCAAATTCTAAGCCACGGTTTGCACTGCCTCTGTTGTCTAGTGTAAAAACAATATAACCTTGCTGTGCCATATAATAAAACCACATATCGCCACCGCCAAGCCAGCTGTTAGTAACCATTTGGGCATGAGGGCCACCATAAACATAAACAATTACAGGGTATTTTTTTGTACTATCGAAATCTGCCGGTAATACCAATCTGTAATTTAAACTGGTAGTTTTATCGGTGCTGCTAATATTTCCTAATCTGTAGGTTACAGGTTTATAATCGCTTAATGGGTTTTGTGCATTGTGTACAGTTCCGTATAATTTACCTTTGGTATCGGCCAAGAGGGTTCTTCTTGGCACCGTTAAAGAGGTATATTGGTCGAAGAAAAATTGTTTTTGTTCGTCTAACACAATGGCATGTTGCCCCGGTATGGTTGTTAGTTGCGCGGTTTTATTGGTTTTTAAATCCGTTTCATAAAAGTATTTATCTAACCCACTTGTACTATAAGCCATGTAATAAATTTTATCACCTTTTGCGTCAAAACCCATAAAGTCGCTAACGGCAAAATTGCCTTTGGTAACTTGTTTTATTAGTTCGCCACGGGCATTATAAAGGTAAAGGTGGTTAAAGCCGTCGCGTTCGCTAAACCATAAAAACTGGTTGCTTTTAGCTTTACTAAAAATCACCGGTTTTTCTGGCTCAACATATTTGGCGTGGGTTTCAGAAAATAATGTTTTAATAAAAGTACCCGTATTAGCATCGTATAAGTTTAAATCCATTTTTTTCTGGGCCCTGTTTACAATAGCAATATATAAGTAATCGTCATCGTTGCTAAATGCTATATTGGTTAAGTATTCATCTGCTTTTTCGGCGGTTTTAATTTCAATGCTGCGTTTTTTCTTTAGGTCGTAAACCAATACTTTAACGGTATGGCTTTTGTTTCCGGCCATTGGGTATTTTATGGCTTCTGTCTGCGTTGGAAAAGCCGTTTTGTTGTGGTCGTTATCAGGTAATTTGGTTTGCATTAAATTGTAATCAGAAACCATGCCTTCAAACATTTTATAATATGCCAATTTATTTCCGGTATTTCCCCAAAACGTTCCTTTGTTTATACCAAATTCACTGCGATGAACTGTTTTTCCGTTAACCGTACCGGGTCCACCATCGTTGGTAAGCTGCGTACCTTTTTTAAAGTTATTGCCATCGGGTCCTGGTTTTTCCTGGGTGTAATCGTTGTCGTTGTTAATAAATAAGTTGTTGCCAACGGTATAGGCAATATAGTTTATTTTGTCGTTAAAATCCAGGTTTTCGGCATCCTGTGGTGCTTTTGCCAATAGCTTAACTTTTTGCGATTTGGTATTGTACAAATAGTAGGTGTTTTTGTAAAAAAATCGCACTTCGTTGGCCGATACCCATGTAAAAAATGGAAATCTGCCCATTTCTTTTTCGTTAACTTCCAGGTTTCTAAAAGCAGCGTTAAAATCGTTAAGCAATAAAAATGTATCTTGTTTAAGGCTTGGTACTTCTAATGCAATACCAACTTCTTTGCCTTCTTTTTTAGCAACAAAAAAGCCTTTATTGGTGCCGGGAATCCATTGCAGCTGACTTAATCTTTCGGGCGCAAGGGTGGTGCGTTGTTTTAAAATGGCATCTTCAATGGTTAGCAATTTGGTTTGAGCCCAACCTGTTAGGCTATAAACCGATAAAAATGCTATGGCAAGTATTTTTTTCATTTTTCAGTTATTTTGGGTTCAAACATAAAAACTTTTAGGCGAGTAATTAAGTTGGGCCGCTTTTTTTAACTATTTTTGACCCCAATTTTATTGAAATAACCATGTTTGAGAGTTTAAGTAGTAAGTTAGACAGGGCGTTTAAGGTTTTAAAAGGTCAAGGTAAAATTACCGAAATTAACGTTGCCGAAACGGTTAAAGAAATTAGAAAAGCTTTAATTGATGCCGATGTTAACTATAAAATTGCCAAACAATTTACCTATACAGTAAAAGAAAAAGCATTGGGCGCAAATGTTTTAACGGCAGTTTCGCCCGGCCAATTAATGGTTAAAATTGTTAACGATGAATTAACAGAATTACTTGGTGGTAAAACAGAAGATATTAACCTTGCAGGCAGCCCTACCGTTATTTTAATGGCTGGTTTACAGGGTAGTGGTAAAACCACACACTCGGCTAAACTGGCTAATTTTATTAAATCTAAAGGTCGCACCGTAATGCTTGCTGCTGCCGATGTTTACCGCCCGGCTGCAATAGAACAGCTAAAGGTTCTTGGCGAACAAATTAAAGTGCCTGTGTATTTTGAAGACGATAACAAAAACCCGGTAAGTATTGCACAAAACGCTCTTGCGGCAGCTAAAGAAAGTGGTGCCAAAGTGCTAATTGTGGATACGGCAGGGCGTTTAAGTATTGACCAAGAAATGATGGATGAAATTGGCAATATTAGAAATGCCATTCAACCACAGGAAATTTTATTTGTAGTAGACTCCATGACGGGTCAGGATGCCGTAAATACTGCAAAAGCATTTAATGATGTTTTAGATTTTACCGGTGTTATTCTTACCAAATTAGATGGCGATACGCGCGGCGGTGCTGCACTTTCAATTAAAAGTGTGGTAAATAAGCCCATTAAGTTTGTTGGAACCGGCGAAAAAATTGAAGCCCTAGATGTGTTTCATCCAGACAGGATGGCACAGCGTATTTTGGGAATGGGCGATATTGTAAGTTTGGTTGAAAAAGCCCAACAAGTATTTGATGAGGAAGAAGCTGCTAAAATTCAAAAGAAACTTTTAAAAGACCAGTTTACCTTTCAGGATTTTTACAACCAAATTCAGCAAATCAAGAAAATGGGTAACCTGAAAGATTTAATGGCCATGATACCAGGTGTTGGCAAAGCTGTTAAAGATATTGATATTAGCGATGATGCATTTAAAGGTATAGAAGCCATTATTAATTCTATGACTCCGGCAGAAAGAGATAATCCCGATATTATTAATGGTAGTCGCAGAAAACGCATAGCAAATGGAAGTGGTACCGATATACAACAAGTAAACCAATTGTTAAAGCAATTTGAAGATATGCGCAAAATGATGCGCACCATCAGCAAAATGCAAGGTGCCGGCGGAAAAGGGCTTAAAGGTTTGCCTTTTATGCGTTAATGTAGCCAGATTTTTAATTGTAAACATAATTTTATCGTATGCCTATGATGGTAAATGAATTTAAAAAAATTGCAGTAGCTGTTTCGTTTTCGCCCATGTGCGAAGCAGTAGTTGCAGAAGCAAAAAATCTTAAACAAGCGTTTGGTTCAAACATAACCTTTATACATGTTGGTAAGGTTTCCTTGCAAGAAGAACAGTACTTAAAACACTTGTTGCACAGGTTTGAATTAGATACACCCAACGAACAACTGCTTTGGCTCGATGGCGACCCTGTAGAGGCCATTTTGCATTTTACCAAAACCGAAGACATAGATTTAATTGTTGCCGGTACGCTTGAAAAACAAAGTTTATTAAAATATATTTTTGGTGGCGTTGCCCGTCAACTTAGTCGCAAAACACATTGCAGCATGCTTATGCTGTGTGAACCAACCATAAAAGCAACCCAATATAAACATATTGTAACAGAGGGTAGCGATCATTTAAAAACCAAACATACCATTGCAAGTGCTGTTTGTTTTGCCAAAGCATTTAAAGCAAACAAAGTAGATATAATTCAAGAAACAGATTTAAGTAAATTGGCATTAATACGAAGCACCGAACTTAAAGCCAACGAGGCCGATGCTATAAAAGAGGATTTACTTACCGAAGAAGATAAAAAATTGCAAGATTGGATTAAGCAGATTAATTGCGGTAATTTAAATATTGCCATACAACGTATGGAAGGTAAACCCGGCTATGTTATTACAGAATTTGCGCGTGCACAGCAAGCCGATTTATTGGTATTAAATGGGCCAGATAGGCCTTTTAATTTATTAGATAGGGTATTCCCTCACGATATTGAATTTGCTTTAGCCGATTTACCTTGTAATTTATTGTTGGTTCAGCCTAAAAACGACCAGAATTATTAATGGACCATCTAACCCACAGGGAAATAATTAACCTTCTTGTAAGTTTAGGTGTATTGCTATTGGCAGCACGCTTGGCGGGCGAGTTTTTTAGGCAGCTTAGAATGCCCTTGGTTGTTGGCGAACTTATTGCAGGAATTTGTTTAGGCCCTAGTGTGCTTGGATTGTTTTATCCGGATATTACACATTTAATTTTTCCAAGTACAGGCAATGTTAAAATTGCATTCGATGCCATTATACAAATTGCCGTAATCCTGCTTTTGTTTGTTGCCGGTTTAGAGGTTGAATTAGGGCTTATTCGCCAGCAAGGTAAAACAGTTGCAACAACAAGCTTTCTTTCGTTTATTATTCCATTGGCTATCGGGTTTGGCATTGCTTACTATTACCCCGAACTGTTTGGTTTTAAACCTAATGATAACCGTGTTTTTGCATTGTTTATTGGTACAGCTATGGCCGTTAGTGCTTTGCCCGTAATTGCGCGCACCTTAATGGATTTGGGTATATTTAAAACTAGAATTGGTTCGGTAATTATATCATCGGCAATGCTTATTGATTTAATGAGTTGGTTGTTGTTTACCGTTGCATTGGCCATGTCTAGAGGTAGTATTTTTCAATCAACGGTTTTAAGTACTATTGGATATACATTAATATTTGCCGTATTAATGTTAACCGCGGGAAGGTTGTTAATAAACAAATTTTTACCTTGGGCCGAACGCAACTTAAGCTGGCCAGGAGGTTTTTTAAGCATTAGCATGGCATTTGCATTTTTGGGTGCAGCACTTACCGAATTTATTGGTATACATGCCATTTTTGGTGCGTTTATTATGGGTATTGCATTTGGCGATTCGGTGCATGTTACCGAAAAAACCAAAGATATTGTTACGCAATTTGTAACCAATATGTTTGCACCTGTTTTCTTTGTATCAATAGGTTTTAAAACCAATTTTATCGCCAATTTTAATCTTCAACTTTCGGTTATTGTTATAGGTTTAGCCATATTTACAAAATTGGTTGGTGCATTTTTAGGCGCATTGTGGGGAGGCTTTAAACTTAAAGAAGCTTTAATTGTGGGATTTGGCCTTAATGCCAGAGGGGCCATGGAAATTATTTTAGCCATGTTGGCTTTACAGGCCGGCATAATAAATGCCGAATTGTTTGTTGCCATTGTGGTAATGGCTGTGGTAACTAGTGTAATTAGCGGACCTATTTTGCAATGGCTTATTAAATCTGGAATTACCAAATAAAGTAACCTAATGGGTAAAGATAAATTAAGAAAGTTTGCCGAGTTTTTAAGTTTTAATAATTGCTTCTCTTTTCCGTTTGAGTTAAAAGGCAAATGGAACGAATTGTACTTTAAAAATTCTAATCCCATTGTTGTTGAATTAGGTTGTGGCAAAGGTGAATATTCTGTTAACCTTGCAGCTGCTTTTTCAAATAAGAATTTTATTGGCATAGATTTAAAAAGCAACCGCATGTGGAAAGGCGCCCTGCAAGCCATTGAAAACAAAATTACAAATGTGGCATTTGTACGATTAATTATCGATAAAATCAGCCAGATTTTTAATGGTAGCGAGATAGATGAAATTTGGATTACCTTTCCTGATCCTTTTCCTAAAGACCGTCATGCAAAACACCGTTTAACCCATCCGCGTTTTTTAAAACAATATTTACAAGTGCTAAAACCTAATGGTGTTGTTAATTTTAAAACCGACGATGATGATTTGTTTGCATTTACACTTAATGTTTTACAACAAACCAATACAACTCCCTTATTTGTTGAACACAACGTTTATACCAGCCAAACGGTACCCGATTATGTAAAAAACATTAAAACACATTACGAAAAATTATTTTATGCCAAAGGGCGCACCATAAAATACATGCAATTTCACTTACCATCGGAAGATGCACTGAATTTATACTTAAAACATGAAAAGGAAGCTGCAATAGCAAAAAAATTAAACCCGCACTAAACATTAGAAGCATCAGAAAATGCGAATTAATAATTCCATGTACTATATTGTTTCAAGACTTTTTAATACTGAATAAAGTTTACAGGTAATTGCGGTTGTTGTTTTATTGCTAAGGTTGGGTTAGCAAATCACTTTTTTCTATTTTAAAATTGCTTGGTAGTTGTTAAGTACTTCTAATGCTTTTTGTACCGTGCGGTCGCGTTGTTTCATAACCATATAATAACCTTTGTCGCGGTACAACTGACGTGCAATTAATGCTTTTATTTGAATTAAAATAAAATCTTTGCTTTTTACAATTTCATTTTTGTTTTGCGGTATAATACCTTGATCGGCTGCAAAATTTACAAACTCATTATACTCATTTTCTGTAAGGCTAAAGCTGTTAGTAAATGTTTCAATGTTAAAGTTTTTAGAAATAAAAGCCCTGTTTTTATCCAGGTATTCATAAGCAAATTTGCCAATTAGCGAGTTGCTAACAACTGCCGTTAAAAATGCTGAGTAATAGCTTGTATCTATGGGTACAAAAACATCCGGATAAATTCCACCACCACCATAAACAGTTCTTCCAAGTACTTTTGTAGCGTAAGGTGTACTGTCAAAAATCATGGTTTTTTCCTGATTTTCTAACTCGCCATTGGTGTAGCGGTCAATTAAATCATGGTCGTAATCTTTGCCATTTTTATAATCTTTTTGAATGCAACGTCCGCTAGGCGTATAATATCTAGAAACAGTTAATCGCATGGCGCTTCCATCTTTTAATTCGTAAGGTTCTTGCACCAAACCTTTGCCAAAACTTCTTCGGCCAATAATAATACCACGATCCCAGTCTTGTACAGCACCACTTACAATTTCGCTTGCACTTGCGCTACCTTCATCAATTAATACAATTAATTTACCTTGTTCAAACACACCTGTATTGCTGGCCAAAGATTCTGCACGCGGTTTTGTTCTTCCTTCGGTATAAACAATTAGTTTTTTATTATCCAATAATTCGTCGGCTATTAAAGTTGCCGCATGCAAGTATCCACCGGGGTTGCCGCGTAAGTCTAAAATTAAATTTTCCATACCAAATGCATTTAACTCTTTAAATGCTTGCAAAAACTCATTATGGGTTTTATCGGCAAATCGACTAATTTTTATGTATCCGGTATTGTTGTTAAGCATAAAACTGGCATCTATGCTAAAAATAGGAATTGTATTTCGTGTAATGGCAAATGGAATTACACTTTTAGCGGCCGGACGGTAAATTTTAACATTTACTACCGAACCTTTTGGCCCACGCAAAAGTTTAAATACCTTATCATTTGTTATGCCATTTCCTGCAACATTTAGGGTATCAACGGCAATAATTCTATCCCCGGCCATAATGCCCAACTCGGCCGATGGGCCGCCGCTTAGCGGTGTAACCACCATAATGGTATCGTTAACAATATTAAATTCAACGCCAATGCCTTCAAAGTTACCTTCCAGCTGTTCGTTGGCAACAGCCAAGTCTTTTGCCGGAATATATACCGAGTGCGGATCAAGGCTGGTAAGTAAACTGTTAATTCCTGCTTCTTCCAACGAGTCTATATCTACTTCGTCAACATACGATTGTTTTATGATTTGCAGTATTTCGCTTAGTTTATTTTTTGAACCTACAGCGCCTATAATTCCATTTCCTGATGGTTGTAATACCATGCCTATGGTAATTCCAAGTGCAATTAAAAGTCCGTATATTAAAGGTTTCCAGTTGTTTTGTGGGTTCATGCTAAAAAAATAAAAGTTGGTAAATATACATTAACAACTCATAATTAAACACATTTGTTTGAGCCGTTTTTTTTGAATTTTTAAGTATTAATGCCATATGTATTTTCGAATGCCACAAAATTTAAAAATTGTTGGCGGCTGCATAAGTTGGTTCAAAGCAACAACTATGTAAATTTAATAATAATACATGCAGTATCAGCCGTAATTCTTTTTTTTTATTACTTTTGAAGCTATGCCGAAAAAAACCAATAAAACCACCGAGCAAAGCAGCAATTACCAGCATTTAGAAAAAATGACGGTTAAGTCGTTGTTAGCAGGTATTAACAAAGAAGATCAAACGGTACCGAATGCAATAAAAAAAGCCATGCCGCAAATAAATAAATTAACTAATGCGGCTTTAAAACAAGTAAAAGCCGGAGGCAGGTTGTTTTATTTGGGTGCCGGAACAAGTGGAAGGTTAGGCATTGTAGACGCCAGTGAGTGTCCGCCAACATTTGGTGTGCCACATAACATGGTAATTGGGTTAATAGCAGGTGGCGATAAAGCCATTCGTAAAGCGGTTGAATTTGCCGAAGATGATGTTAATCAAGGCTGGTTAGATTTACAAACCCACAAGATAAGTAATAAAGACTTTGTAATAGGCATTGCAGCTAGCGGTACAACACCATACGTAATTGGCGCTTTAAAAATGGCAAAGAAAAATGGTATTGCAACAGGTTGTATAACTTGTAATAAAAATACGCCATTGGCAAAAGCTGCGCAATACCCCATTGAAGTAATTGTTGGTCCGGAGTTTGTTACAGGCAGCACCCGCATGAAAGCCGGCACAGCTCAAAAACTGGTACTAAACATGGTAAGTACTACCATCATGATTAAATTGGGCAGGGTAAAAGGCAACAAAATGGTAGATATGCAGCTAACCAATAACAAATTGGTAAATCGCGGCACACAAATGATTATGGATGAACTTAAAGTTACAGCCAATAAAGCGACAAGATTATTAAACTCATTTGGCAGCGTACGCAAGGCTGTAGAATCCTACTTAATTAAAGATTTTGATTCGGTACCTGCCAAAAAAACCAAAAAGAAAGCAGCTAAAAAAAATACTAAAAAATCAGCTAAAGCATGATAGCCTATTTATCGAAAGTATTGGTAGTAATGCTATGGAGTGCGTTTAAATTTATGGTTGGCTTTAGCACAGCGGTGCTGTTTGGTTTTAACCAGCTAGAAATAGTTGTATACTCTATAAGCGGAGCCATGTTAGGTGTTGTAGTTTATTTGTATTTGTGGGATGGCATTTTATTTTTTTACCATAAAATAAAACCCGTAAAGCCAAAACCCGTAAAGTTTAGTAAGTTTAAGCGCAAGTTGGTTTATTTTATAAGAAAATATGAGGTTTGGGGCATTGCTTTTTTAGCGCCGGTTTTACTTAGCATTCCGGTTGGTACCATTTTGGCTAGCGCCATAGAACACAACAAATGGCGTATTAAGCTAATTATGTTTAGCAGTTTATGTGTATGGACCGTTGTGCTTATGGGCTTAAAGATTTTGTTTAAAATAGACCTTAATAATTTAAATTTGTTTTAATTGGCACTGAATTTGATTACAAACAACAATATGAGGTTAAGTGTAGCGTACGTATTTATTTGTTTAGCCCTTTTTTTTGTAGGATGTAGTAAAAAAACTACGGTGCAAACAGCTACTAAAAAACAACCGGCATGGGTTACACAGCGACCTGTTAGTAACTTATATTATGTGGGTATAGGTTATGCAGCAAAGAGCAACCATAACGATTTTACTCAAGCAGCTAAAAAAAATGCACTGCAAGATTTATTGGGCGAAATTAAAGTTACTGTGTCTTCTAACTCTTTGCTCTCGCAATATGAGCAAAATAATGCCATTTCTCAGCAGTTTTTTAGCGATATAAAAGTTAATATTGAAGGTAGTATAGAAGGTTTTGAGGTAGTTGACGCATTTGAAACCAAAACGGAATATTGGATTTATTACAGACTAGATAAAGCCAAATACGAATTGGCACAACGCAGAAAAATGGAAGCGGCAATAGAAAAAGCATTAGATTATTTAAAAGCCGCCGATGCGTTAAATGCAGAAGCAGATTTCTCGCAAATATTTAGGTTGCGTGTAAAGGCGCTTGCCGCTTTGCAAAATTATGCCAATAACAATTTAGAAGCCATTTACCGTGGCCGTCAGGTTTTTTTACTTAATGAAATTGTTGGTCTTATGCAACGTCAGTTGTATTTAATTAAGTTAAATGCAAAACCCGATAGGGTTATTATTACCGCAGGCAGGGCTTTGGCTCAACCCATAGAGGTTATTGCCAATATGCAACAAACCAATAAACCATTGGCATTTGTGCCATTAACCTGGCAAAATAAACAAGGCAGAATAACCGGAACACATAAAACAGAAACCAATCAAAATGGTAATGCCGCATTTTTTGTAACAAGGGTAGTAGGAACCAATGCCGTGCAAATGGTAGATTTTAAAGTAGATGTGCAAACCTATTTTTTGGCAGATAGTTTTAATGCTGCTATGAGACGTATTATTGAAAGTTTTGATGTGCCTTTTACAAAAGTTCAATTTATGGTTGAACCCATAAAAATATTTGTAGACGCTGAAGAACGTAACTTAGATAAACCTTTGGACTTTAATATGCTTGAAACAAATTTAAAAAAGCAATTAAGCGATCAGGGTTGCACTTTTGTTAAACGCGAATCTGATGCGCAATATGTTTTACATATTAGAAGCAATACCAAAGATGAAGGTGTTATTTGGGGAAAGATGTTGCAAAGTACACTAGAAGCGCGCATTTGGATTACCGATGTAAAATCGGGTGCAGAGGTGTATAAAGATGCATTAAAAAGTGTTAAAGGTTTTCAATTGGTGGCCGATAAGGCAGGTTTAGATGCCTATGCCAATGGCATAACCGAATTAAATAAAAACTTACTACCTCGCATTTTAAGCGTGTTGGTACTTGAGTAAATTTTTAATTACCAAAGGGTATTCTATTATTATTTCTTCTATAATTTCGTGCGCATGTTCGGGCTTGTTTAGCAGGCTGCTTATTTGTCCGATTTCGAGTTCGCCTTCTTTTAAGTTGCCTTCAAATATGCCCAATTTTGCTCGGCCTTTTCCAAGCAGCAATTTTAAGCCTTCTTTATCTGCTCCTTCCTTGTAGGCTTGTATTACACGGTTGTAAAAATCGTTTTTTAATAGCCTTACAGGGGTTATTTCTTTTAGCGTTAATGCTGTATCGCCTTCTGTACTATTGTAAACGGCCTGCTTAAACAAATCATGTGCCGATGATTCTTTGCAAACAGCAAACCGGCTGCCAATTTGTATGCCATCTGCACCCAAAGCCATGGCGGCAACCAAGCTATTTGCATTGTACATGCCTCCGGCAGCAATAATAGGCAAGTTAGTTGCTTGTTTAATTTGTGGTAACAGACAAAATGTGGTGGTTTCTTCCTTCCCATTATGTCCACCTGCTTCAAAACCCTCTGCCACCAATGCATCAACACCGGAATTGTGCGCTTTTAATGCAAATTTTGTATTGGCAATTACATGCACAACGGTTATACCTGCATCTTTTAATTGTTGGGTGTAAGTTGTTGGGTTTCCTGCCGATGTAAACACAATGGGTACATTATGCTTTATAACTGTTTGTATATGCAAAGGGGCATGCGCATAAAGTAAGGGAATGTTAACCCCAAATGGCTTTTGGGTTGCTGCCTTGCATTTAACAATATGCGCCTCTAATAATTCCGGGTTCATACTGCCTGAACCAATAAGGCCTAAACCTCCTGCATTGCTAACAGCAGAAGCCAACTTGTAACCGCTGCACCATACCATGCCCCCCTGAACAACGGGATATTGTATGCCAAATAATTTAGTAATTTTTGTTGTGATTGCCATAATTAACGTGCAAGATTAATACTTTATTAAAACAAACACATTACCTTTGGCCTTTATAAAGTATGAAAATAGGAATTGTTTGTTATCCAACCTATGGCGGTAGCGGTGTTGTAGCAACCGAGTTGGGTAAGGCATTGGCATTACGCGGACATAGTGTTCATTTTATTAGCTATAAACAGCCGGCTCGGTTAGATTTTTTTGCCGGTAACACCTTTTACCATGAAGTTTACGTAAGTCATTACCCTTTATTTGAATATCCGCCTTATGAAACAGCACTAACCAGTCATTTAGTTGATGTGGTTAAATATGAAAAATTAGATTTATTACATGTGCATTATGCTATACCGCATGCAAGTGCAGCTGTTTTTGCCAAGCAAATTTTGGCATCAGAAGGTATACATATTCCGGTAATTACAACTTTACATGGCACCGATATTACTTTAGTGGGCAAAGATGCCAGTTTTGAACCGGTGGTGCGGTTTAGTATTAATCAAAGCGATGGTGTAACCAGCATTTCTAACTCGTTAAAGCAAGATACTTATAACCATTTTAAAACGCAACGCGATATTAGGGTTATACCCAATTTTATTGATACCAATAGGTTTAAAAAAACACCTCGCGAGCATTTTAAAAAAGCCATAGCGCCAAACAATGAAAAATTGGTTATTCATACCAGCAATTTTAGAAAGGTAAAGCGCATTGAAGATGTAGTAAATGTATTTGAGTTGGTTCAACAAAAAATACCGGCTAAGTTAATATTAGTTGGAGATGGCCCGGAGCGCAATCATATTGAGCAATTATGCCGACAGTTGCATTTATGCGACCATATTAGTTTTTTAGGCAAGCAAGACCCGGTAGAGGAAATATTATCTATTTGCGATTTATTTTTAATGCCATCTGAAACAGAAAGTTTTGGTTTGGCTGCATTAGAAGCGATGGCATGCGAGTTGCCAGTAATTAGTAGCAATGCCGGTGGGTTACCTGAGTTAAATGTGGATGGCATAACAGGCTTTTTATGCGAAGTTGGCGATGTTAACACGATGGCAGAAAAAGCCCTACAATTGTTAACCAACGAGGAAATGCTGTTAACATTTAAACAACAAGCCCGAAAACATGCCGAAGAATTTGATATCGATCAAATTATTCCGGTTTATGAGGCTTATTACAAAGAGGTTTTGGCTGCTTATGCTTTAGCTAAATAGCTGGTTATTTATTGCCAAAAACTTTTTTTAGAATTTCGGTTACACGGTGCAAAGGGTCGCGGCGAATTTTGCGTTCTTCTTCGCTTACTTTAAAGAATAAACCTGTTAAAGCTTTTTGTGTAACATGGGTGCTTAAACTATTGGTTTGTATTTGTGGAAATAAGATACCTCCTAAGCTGGCTGTATTATAAGCGCTTATTAAATCGCTGTAGGCTTTTTCTGCGCTAAGTCCCAGCACCAGGGGTTTATCTAAAGAGGTTCTAATTTTTGGAGCAAAAGCGTCGGTTAGTGGATTGTATGTTTTATCTTGCAAATAAACGGTTGCAGCGGTATCGCCACCATTTAATATACTAAAGCCATCAGCAATGGTAATGCCGGTAATGGCACTTATAAAAATAGATTTAGCTTCTGGTGCTGCATCTTCTGCGGCACGGTTTATTGCTAATACGGCATTTTCCAATAATGTACTACCACCCGGTATTTGGCCTAATACATTGTAAACATTTGCTGCTTCTGCAGGTAAGGCAATTTTAACCAACTCATCTCTGTAATAACCATCTACTTTGCTTAACATGGTTACCGATGTGTCGGTACCAATGTTTAAAGCTGTTTTTAAGCCTTCAATTACCTCTTCGTTGGTAAGTCCGGTGTCTTTTAAAATGTTTTCAACCTGCTCGCAACTTGTTATGGTAAACAAGGCCGTAAAAATAAATAGGTATGTTTTAAAAATCGATTTCATGTTGTTTAAATGTCTTTGCAATGATAAGCTATTTTGAGTAAAATCTGTAATGGAGTAAGTTATATGTTGCGGAATATTTTAACTTTCTTACATCTTTACGGATTGGTTTTGTTGATGATGTAATTTGAAACAACTATGTTTGTTTAAAAATTAAACGCAAATGGAAAGTTCGGCCATAACAACTGTATTTTTACCTTTAGCCCTAGGCATTATTATGCTGGGCTTAGGTTTGTCGCTAACCATCGAAGATTTTAAGCGAGTGGTTGCCTACCCCAAAGCTGTTATTATTGGTTTGGTTTGTCAGGTATTATTATTGCCGGTAATGTGTTTAGGGTTAGCTTTAACCTTTAATCTTAGTGCAGAGTTAGCTGTTGGTTTAATGTTGCTGGCTGCATCTCCGGGAGGGCCAACTGCCAATTTATTTAGCCATTTATCTAATGGCGATGTGGCTTTAAATATTTCACTAACTGCTGTAAACAGTTTATTAAGCTTATTTACCTTACCATTAATTGTTAACCTGTCGATTGCCTTTTTTATGGAAGCCGATATGGCTGTGCCTATGCAATTTAAGAAGATAGTGGAGGTTTTCTTTATCGTGCTTATTCCGGTTTCTATTGGTATGTTGGTTCATGCCAAAAGCCCGGCTGTAACACAAGCATTAAATAAGCCTGTAAAGGTATTATCGGCCATTTTTTTAATTCTAATTATTGCAGCTGCTATTTTAAAAGAGCGTGAGCATGTTGTAACTTATTTTCAGCAAGTAGGTTTGCCTGCCCTGTTGTTTAATATATTAAGCATGTTGGTAGGATACCAAATCCCTCGTTTATTAAACATAGGCAAAAAGCAGGCCATTGCCATTGGTATGGAAATAGGCATACACAATGGTACATTAGCCATTTATATTGCGCTAAACGTATTAGGCAATAGTGTAATGAGTATTCCGCCGGCCATTTACAGTTTAATTATGTTTTTTACAGCTGCCGGGTTTGGGTATTGGGTTAATAGGAAGAAAACAGTTTAAAATTAGACAATTGACTACTGATAATACCTGAATGGCGTTAACCCTTTATGGTTAACTTGCTTTTTATATATTTTGGTGCGGAAAAGCCATTTTTTCGGCCAGATTTTTAAAGGTAAATTCATGTTTCTAATAAAAAACATTTGCATACTTGATTGTCATTTATAAATTGCGTTCGATTAAACATTAAAAATATGACGAATTCTACTACAGGACATCCTAAAGGATTATATGTGCTATTTGTAACTGAAATGTGGGAACGATTTAGTTACTATGGCATGCGTGCAATTTTTACATTGTACATGACAAAAGCTTTGTTTTTTGATAAAGCCCTTAGTTCTGATATTTATGGAAGTTACACCGGACTAGTTTATTTAACACCTTTACTAGGTGGCTATATGGCCGACAGGTATTGGGGAAATAGAAAGTCGATTGTTGTAGGTGGATTTTTAATGGCAATTGGACAGTTTATGATGTTTGCCAGTGGTTTGGTATACAAGGATATTGGGTTGGCGTCAATTATTATGTATTCAGGTTTGGCATTTTTAATATTTGGCAATGGATTTTTTAAGCCAAATATCTCAACAATGGTTGGACAGCTTTACCCAAAAGGTGATTCAAGAATCGACTCGGCATTTACCATTTTTTACATGGGTATTAATTTGGGTGCCTTTTTATCGCCTTTAGTTTGTGGTACCTTAGGAGATACCGGTAATCCTGAAGATTTTAAATGGGGGTTTTTAGCCGCAGGCATAGGTATGACTTTAAGCACGTTTATATTTATTTGGCTTAAAGACCATTATATTGTAACTCCAGAGGGAGAGCCCATTGGCAGTAAACCAAATAAATCGCGCGAAACAATTGATATTGATACGCCAGAAGAAATTAAATCTGGTTTTTCGAATAAACAAATTGCAACTTGGCTAGGAATAGCAATTGGATTATTTGCATTGTTCTTTTATTTAGATTTTGGCGTAATCGGCTCTTTTATATTCTCGCTTACAATTGCTGCGCCTGGTTTTATTATATCCGATAGTTCATTGTCGAAAGAAGAGCGCGATCGTATTTTGGTAATCTACATCATCGCATTTTTTGTGATTTTCTTTTGGAGTGCATTTGAGCAAGCTGGCGCATCGCTAACCTATTTTGCAGAAGAACAAACAGATAGGTCATTAAATTTACATATTCCTGCAGGTGTATTATATGCATTACTAGCGGCTATACTAGCATTTGTAGCATGGATTACAAATAAAGTTCGTGTAGGCTTTACAAACGAACAAAAAGGTGTTAAAGAAGTTATTTTACTTTTATTAATTGCTGTAATTGGTGTAACAGCTTATGGCACTTTACATGTAAATTCAAATGGCTTAACCATCGATACGGTGCCAACCAGCTATTTTCAATCAATAAATGCTATTGCCATTGTAATTTTTGCTCCTGTTTTTGCTATACTTTGGACATTTTTAGGTAAAAGAAATATCGAACCTGCATCGCCATATAAACAAGCAATTGGTTTGTTCTTGCTATCACTTGGTTATTTGGTAATTGCAATTGGTGTTAAAGATGTTACGGCAAAAGTTAGCATGATGTGGTTGGTTAGTTTATATTCTATTCATACATTCGGAGAACTATGTTTGTCGCCTATAGGCTTATCTATGGTTAATAAATTAGCTCCGGTAAAGTTTGCCTCTTTGTTAATGGGTGTTTGGTTTTTATCTACATCTGCTGCTAATAAATTTGCAGGGGTGCTTGCCGGTTTATATCCAGAAGCAGGTAAGGTTAAAAAAATTATTGGCTTTGAAATAGCCGACTTATATGACTTTTTTATGTTGTTTGTTGTAATGTCGGGTGTTGCGGCAATCATACTGTTTATTTTAAGCAGTCGCTTGTTAAAAATGATGCATGGTGTAAAATAGGTTTATATTATAAATATTATCAACAACAAAGGCTGCCCGCACAGGCGGCCTTTGTTGTTGATGTTTGTATGAACCTAAAAATGTCCTATCATTGAACCTGATTTCTTTCAACGCTAATTGATATGAAACATATTATACTAATTTGCTGCTTACTTTGTATAAATACATTGTTTGCACAACAAATATTAAAAGGTAAAATTACCGATGCTGATACAAAAGAACCGCTAACCGGTGTTATTGTTACCAATGGCACTGTAGGCACCACTACTAATATAAATGGCGAGTTTGTTTTAAAAATTCCTGATGGTTTATCATGGCCCATAAATTTACAAGTAAAACTGGTTGGCTACCAACAAAAAAATGTATCGGTAAATCAATCAGCCGAATTTGTGGCAGTTTCATTAAAAACTGCCAACGCCTTGCTAAGCCAGGTTATGGTTAGCGCCCAACGCAACCAAACCAACGTGTATAAATCAACAGCATCCACAGAAGTTATAAAACCCTACTTAATTGAAAACCGTATTACTACCAATTTAAACAAAGTGGTAGATCAAATTCCTAGTGTAAATGTGGTAGACGGACAAATTAATATTCGCAGCGGAAGCGGCTGGAGTTATGGCGCAGGCAGTAGGGTATTGGTTTTGCTAGATGGCATGCCTTTTTTAACCGGAGATGCAGGTCAGGTACAATGGAAGTTTTTGCCTATTGAAAATGTTGAACAAATTGAAGTAATGAAAGGTGCATCGAGTGTGTTGTATGGCAGCAGTGCATTAAATGGTATGGTAAGTTTAACAACCAAGCAAGCCGGCGATAAACCTTATACCAGTGCCAATGTTTTTGCAGGTTATTACAGTAAGCCCGGTGGAAACGATGTAATTTATCCATTTAATAAAGCACAAAAACAGTCGGGATTTAACTTTTTTCATGCATCAAAGTTTGGTTCAGACAAAAATAACAGCTTTGGCATTGCTGCTAATTATTTAAATGATGAGGGCTACCGATTAGGTGAATACGATAAACGATTGCGCTTAAACTACAATATTAAGTTTAAATCTAAACAAGCCAAGCCCATTACTTATGGCATTAATGGTGGCTTGCTGTTTACAGATGGTGCCAGCTTTTTATTATGGGAAAGTTTTAAAGAGCGTTATACCGCACTTGATCGTAATTTAACCATTACCAAATCAACCAATATGTATGTTGACCCTACTGTAACCTTTTATACCGGTTCGGTAAAACATGATGTAAAAAGTCGTTGGTTATATGTAAACAATGATGTGCAAAACCCAACACAAGACCAAGATAACAGTGCAAATTTGTGGTATGCAGATTACCAGTTAAGCAAATACCTAACAGGTTTAAAATTACTGATGGTGGGTGGTGCAACAGGTGTATATACGTTAAGTAAATCTCCGTTGTTTTTAGGTAATAATAGTGCCACAAATGGCGCTGTTTTTGCAAGTGTTGAAAAATATTTCTTAAAGCAAAATACATTGGTGGTAAATGCCGGTTTACGTTACGAGTATTTTGCCATGAATGCCAAAGGCGAGTCGCGACCGGTTGTTAGATTAGGGGCTAATTACCAAGCTGCAAAATATACATTTTTTAGGGCAAGTTACGGACAAGGTTATCGTTTTCCGAGTATTGCCGAGCGCTATATAACCACCAGTGTTGGCGCTTTAAATATTTTTAGCAATCCCGGCCTGCGCAGCGAAACCGGAACCAATACCGAATTTGGCATTAAGCAGGCATTTGCCTTAAAAAGTTTAAAAGGCTTTGTAGATGCTGCGGCGTTTTATACCACATATGATAATATGATTGAGTTTAATTTTGGCATTTGGGGTAACTCGGGTAATGGATTAAACGATTTAGGGTTTAAAAGCCTTAACGTAGGAAGCACTGTTATTAGTGGCTATGATTTTTCTGCCGGATTAAGTGGCAATATTGGTTCAACCAATATACAAGCTATTATTGGTTACACTTATACCAATCCGCAGGTGTTAAATCCAAATCAGGTGTTTGATACCGATGCAAGCGGCACCGAATGGTCGTTTAGAAATACCCGAAGCGATAGTTTAAATGTGCTTAAATATCGAGTGGAGCATTTATTTAAATGCGATGTGCAAGCTACCTATAAAAGATTTATGGTTGGTACAAGTATAAGGTACAATAGTTTTATGCGTAATGTTGATGGCGCTTTTATTTATTTAAATCCGTTTATACCCGATATTGCATTGGGCCGTTCCTTAAACCGATCCGGCGTATGGATTACCGATATTCGAGCTTCGTATAAAATTAGCTTAAGGTTTACAGCTACATTAGCCATTAATAACCTGTTTAATATTGAGTTTATGAATCGCCCGGCCGATATGGGTTCACCTCGCCTTACTATGTTAAACATTGGCTATAAAATACAATAGTATTGCATTTTATGTTTTTTTTTGAGCCCATTTTGCATCGTTTTTAACTGATTTTACTTCGATTTATTACGAAAAACGTTGTTTAGAAAGGCTACTTTAGGGCATGGTTCGGCATAATTGTTAAAATTAACTATTTTCGCGGCTAATTGTATGAGTGAAGAGTTATTTAAAAAGGTAGTTAGCCATGCCAAAGAGTATGGATTTGTGTTTCCAAGCAGCGAAATTTATGATGGATTAGGGGCCGTTTACGATTACGGGCAGAATGGTGTTGAACTAAAGAATAACCTTAGGCAATATTGGTGGAAAGCCATGGTGCATTTACACGAAAATATTGTTGGCATTGATGCTGCAATTTTTATGCATCCCAAAACATGGAAAGCCAGCGGACATATTGATGGTTTTAGCGACCCCATGATTGATAACAAAGACAGTAAAAAACGTTACAGAGCCGATCAATTGCTGGAAGATAAAATTGAACGCTACCTTAAAGATGGTAAATCCGATAAAGCGCAAGCTTTACAGTTAGATATGGATAATGCGCTTCAAAACAACGATCTTGAGGCACTAAAAAACCTCATTATTTCACATGAAATTGCATGCCCAATAAGTGGCACACGTAATTGGACAGATGTACGTCAGTTTAACCTTATGTTTAAAACAGAAATGGGTGCTATGGCCGAAGATGCCGATGCTGTTTACCTTCGTCCGGAAACGGCACAAGGCATTTTTGTTAACTTTTTAAACGTACAAAAAACCGGAAGAATGAAAATTCCTTTTGGTATTGCACAAACCGGAAAGGCATTTAGAAACGAAATTATTGCCCGTCAGTTTATTATGCGTATGCGCGAGTTTGAACAAATGGAAATGCAATTCTTTGTTAAACCCGGTACGCAACAACATTGGTACAGCTATTGGAAAGAAGCACGTATAAAATGGCATCATAACCTTGGTTTTGGATCAGAAAATTACCGTTTTCACGAACATGTAAAGTTGGCTCATTATGCCGATGCAGCAGTTGATATTGAATTTAAATTTCCTTTTGGCTTTAAAGAATTAGAAGGCATTCACAGCCGCACAGATTTCGACCTTAAAAATCATATGGAACTTTCCGGAAAAAAACTGCAATACTTTGATAACGATATAGACGAGCAAACCGGCAAACCTATTGGCAATTACACGCCTTATGTTGTTGAAACCAGCATTGGTTTAGATCGTTTGTTTTTAGCAACCTTATGTGCTGCTTATAAAGAAGAACAAATAGGAGAGGGCGATAAAACAGAAACACGTGTTGTACTTAGCATACCTGCACCTTTGGCTCCTGTTAAAGCCGCTATTTTTCCTTTAACCAAAAAAGATGGCTTACCCGAAAAAGCGCGCGAAGTAATGGCTTTGCTTAAACTAGATTACAATTGCTTTTACGAAGAGAAAGATGCTATTGGCAAACGTTACCGCAGACAAGATGCCATTGGTACGCCTTTCTGTATAACTGTAGATCATGATTCGTTAAACGATAATACAGTTACCATAAGGCACCGCGATAGCATGACACAAGAGCGTGTAAATATATCTGACCTACATAGCATAATTGGCAAAGCCGTTAGTTTAAGCAATTTGTTATAACATGCATGGTTTGTATGTAAATAATGCCTGCATAAACTACACACAAATATCTAATAAGTTATTACAAAATTATGCCAGCAATGCGCAAGTACATGCTGCTTTGCAATTTTTAAAACAATGGCATAGCAATAAAATTACTTTTACATTTTATACCTCCGGAAGTACCGGAAAACCTAAAAAAATTAGCGTAACACGCAAACAGCTACTTGCCGGTGCAATGGCCACCAATAAGTTTTTAAAGCTTACCAAATCAGATGTTTTTTTGGTTTGTTTAAATACGGAATTTGTGGCCGGCAGAATGATGTTGTTACGTGCTGTTTTATTACATGCAGATATTGTATTGGTTCAGCCAACTGTTAATCCATTATTGCAACCATTTTTGGTTGAACCGACTTTTGCTGCCTTTGTTCCAATGCAAGTGCAGGAAATTATTTCTAATAAACAATCGGCCATTACCTTTAAAAAACTGGCTAAGGTTATTATTGGAGGAGCGCCATTACTGCCAAAATACATTAATGCATTGCAGCAATTTAAAGGTGTTACGTGCTGGCAAACCTATGGCATGACAGAAACTTTGAGTCATGTTGCACTTATGAATTTACGCCATTCTAAAACATTTAAACTCTTACCAGGCATTAGCGTAAAAACCGATAATCGAGGTTGCATTGCCATTAAAGGAATGGTAACGCAGCAAAAGTGGGTTCAAACCAACGATATTGTAAGAATGTATGGCGCAAGATGTTTTAAGTGGCATGGCAGGGCCGATTTTGTAGTTAACAGCGGTGGCATAAAAATATTTATAGAAACGCTAGAGTCGGATTTGGCAAAATACATTACGCCTTTACAGCAAAAAAACTTCTTTATGGCAGGATTGCCTGACGAAAAATTAGGCGAAAAATTGGTATTAATTATTGAGAGCGAATATGCATTTAAGTTGTCGTTTAAAGGTTTATTAAATTACCTGCATAAGTACAAAATTCCTAAAGAAGTGCACTTTTTGCCGCAATTTGTTTATACCGAAACCGGTAAAATTAACCGCAAAGAAACTTTAAATAAGCTGTAAAACAGCAATTTAAAAATATTTACCCACGTATTATAAAAACTGCTTTGCAGAGCATTTGTAATTTTTATATTCGCGTAAAATTAAACCACAAAACTATGTACTGGACATTAGAATTAGCCTCATATTTAGACGATGCGCCATGGCCGGCAACCAAAGACGAATTAATAGATTATGCAATTCGTTCGGGAGCGCCATTAGAAGTTATTGAAAACTTGCAAGAGTTGGAAGACGATGGAGAACCTTTTGAGAGTATTGAAGAAATCTGGCCGGATTATCCAACCAACGAAGATTATTTTTACAACGAAGACGAGTTGTAATTCTAAAACAGCTTTAATCTATGGGTTAAAGCTGTTTTTTTTATTCATTGTCTAATGCTGTGCTTGCGGCTTTTGTAAATTCCGCTTGGTATTTATACAATGCCGTATGTTCTTTTTCGCTTAGATTAACACAGTATCTTAATCCTGCACCGGCACCAATACTTTTTACCAAACCTAACTCGAGTAATAAGTTAAAATCGCGTTGTATGGTTTTGCGGTTGCAATCGAATTCGCTAACCAAATCTTTGGTGCTAACAAAACCTTTGTGTTGCACAATATACATAATTAACTTTTGGCGTTTATTTAAAATGGCATCGTCTATTTCTTTTAATTTGTATCCATGCTCAAACACATAATTCATAATGTTTTTTTGGCGGGGATTCAGTTTTTCAAAATCAATTTGTTTTCTAAAGTACGACTTTAACAACTGTCTTATTTTGGCCAGTTGTGCCATATGAATTTCTAAACCAAACGACATTTGATCATCCAGGTGAATATCGTTTCCGGCATTGTGTTCGTAAAAGAAATTAAGGTATTGAATTTTGTTAATGTATAAATCGTGTTCGGCACTTAGTAATCCAAATAAATTCATTTGGTGTTTTCTTAGCCAAAAATTAAACATTAAAGATGTAAGCCTGTTTTTCCCCTCTTTAAATAACGGTAACGATAGCATTTTAAACTGCAACATCCATGCTTGTAAAATGGGGTGAAATTCTGTATCGGTATTTAAAAAATCAAAAATGTTTTCTAATTCAATCTCGGTTTCTACGTTAAGTTTTTCGTAGCTAATGGCATTTTGGCTATTAAATAAATTTACTTCCTCGCTGGTTTGGTAAATATTAGTAATAGCTGTTTTGTAAACTTGGTAAAACAAACCAATGCTTATTGGCTCTGATTGCTTTTCTGTAAGCAATTTATCGGCCATATGGTATTGGTAAATGGCACGCTCGTTTATACCCGATGCAACTAAATTTTTATTAACAATATATTTTACGGTCTTTATATCAACCAAATTATTGTCGAGTGCGTTGGCATAATAATTTCTTAGGATAGCGCTGTTGTTTTGTTCAATTTGCCTAATGTTTTCAGGTAAATCTATAAAGTCGAAAATTTTACACAATTCATTGTTTTGCGCTCTGCAGCTTAAGAATGTGTCGTGAATCGACAGCGTTGGTTCAAACTTATTAATGATTATCATGCCATATCAAAACAAATACAAAAAAATGGCATAGAAAACAATACCTGTAATAGTAAAACGGTGGATAGCGTTATTTTTTAAATTTACAATTAAAAAAATGGCCGTAAAAGTTAGTGTTTGCAAGGCTTTACGGCCATTTTACTTTTATATACACTATGTTAAGTTAGTGTTAATAATTGCGACATTATACTGCGACAATACAGGTTATTGTCCACCTAACTCCCTGTACTTGCTAATACAATATTGTGCTTCTTGTGTTTTACCTAATTGATTAAATACATTGGCCAACTCTTGCCAGGCCGGCATTAAACGTTGGTTCAAACTTAATGCAATTTGATAGTTTTCTGCCGATTTATTTAAGCTGCCCACAGCTGCCTGTGCTTTTGCCAGGTAATAATATGCTTCTGCAAATTGGCCGTTATGCTTAATGCAATTTTCTAATCGCTTAATGCCTTGCTCGTAATTATTTTGATTTAAGAATGCTAAACCACTGTAGTACCAACACTCGGTTAAGTTTTCTTTGTATTTGGTTGCAGTATCAAAATAAGCAATGGCTTCGTTAAATTGTTTGCGGTTAAAATATGAAATGCCCATGTTTGAGTATGCTGAAAAATTCTGTGGGTAAATAGAAATGGCTTTTTTATTAAAGTATTCAGCACTATCTAACACGCCCATGCTTAAATAACTAAAGCCAAGCATACGCCAGCTTTCTTCGTCGTTTGGATGCAACTGTGTTGCTGCGTTAAAATAATAAACTGCCGAATCGAATTTTTGTGCATCTAGCGCTTTGTAGCCTAAAGGCATGTAAAAATCGTTACGTTTAACAACAGCTGCTAATGGTACGCCATCTACTTCTACTGTATAAACCGTATTGGCAGGAGGGAAGCTGCCATTTAGCAATTCTTTTTTGCTAAATGTGCGCGATGTTAGAATTAAATAATCCCATTCAGGTTTTTGCTCTTCGTATTCCCTAACCCATATAAAATTAATATCCGGGTTTATTTTTTGAGCCCAATATGCTGCCGTTGTAATTTCATTGTTTATGCCAACGGTTACTTTTCCAACCGGATGTTGTTTGGCAATCCATTCGCCGGCCATGCGACAACTATTGCTGTAATAATCGGTTTCGTATGTGCCATAAGCACCTTTTAAACCTCCGGCAATTTCATTAAAATACACATATTGATGTGGATGGTTTTGTATCATCCACAAAGTTGGTTTTCCAAATAATGGCAATAAAATAATAGCAGTTGCTATACCAATTATTTTAGTTTGACCCAACAAATACTCGTACGCCATAGCAGCCAGCGGAACCATAGCAGGTAGTATAAATAAGTAATGGCGCCAACCGTTGTAGTAATTTACATTGCTGTATTCTGCATAGGCAATAGGAAACACCACCATAAACAACAACATGGCCATATTGCTCCAGCCATATTTTTTACCCAAGAATGGTAATAAAATTACAGACAATACCAAGCCAACCAATAAATAAATAGGGTTGCCAATGCCCATAAATTTAAGTACGTAATACCAAGGTGCATCATGTAGCATGTACATACGTACACCTTCAAACAACTCAACATTATTGGTGTAAAACGCGTTTTCGCTGGCTTTAGAAAATGCAAGCCAAGGATGTTTAAATGGATTGCTTAAACCATATGGCCATGTAATTATGCCAAAGAAATAACTAATACCAAATATGGTAAAAAACAGTTTTAAAAATGCCGGAATTAGTTGGGTTGCTTGTTTGTCTTTTTGCTGTATCCTGTGTAAAAAATAAACACCCAATACCAAAGCCACATAAGCCAATAACAAAAATGCAGCAACCCGCGATGCAATGCCTAAGCCAATACCAAACGATAACCAAAACACCAACGAGAATTTTGGTTTTGGTAATTGTTGCATTACCCTAAACAAATAATAGCCGGCAAAACCAAATGCAGCGGCAAACGGAATATCGGTGGGGTTATTACTGCCATGCCCCAACCAACCCGGGTTAAATGCCATAAATAGCAAAGCAATTAAACCGCCTCTAAAATTAGTTAATTGTAAAGCCAGTAATGCAGTAAAAATTAATCCAATTAAGGCATATAAACTGTTAACAAAGTGTCGGGTTTCGTAAATACCGGTACCAAACCAATTGTAAATAAATGCGGCAATGGTATTCATTTGTTCGCCGTAAAAACGATACGCTTGTCTAACATAATCTGCATTGCTTTTGGGTTCTGCCAATGCTGCGGTATCGCTGCCAAACGACGAAAAATATTGGTAACTTAACTGTGCATAATCGTTATGCGCTTTTTCGTCCCATGTGCTGCCGTAATCCTGGCTAATAATTGGGTAAACTACCATAGCACCAACAGCCAATACAAAAAACAATAACCTGTATAATGGGTGGTTACCATTGCTAAACGATAGCGTATTGTTTTTTATGTCGTGTAAGGATTGTTTTAAGTAGTAACCAAAGCGTAATGTAAGAATATTTAATATGGCTTGGATTGGCTTTGCTGGGGGGCGTTTGTCTGAACCAAACACAGCCTCTGTTAATTGAATGCCTGAAGCACTTGCATTGTATAGCGTTTGTGCGTAGTTAGCAGCTGTTGCTAAACTATGGTTAAATGATTCATTTATATTTTTTTTTGCGCCCATTAATACCTGCGATTGGGCATCGGAAAGTTTAACAGGAGAAAATAAACGTGTAAATGAGTTGTATAATTTATGTGCAAACGAAGGATTGTTTTTTCCTCCTTTAACAGTTGGTTGTGTAGCTACAACGAGTGCATTTGCATCTGCTAATTTTTTAGCTTGAGTTGCCCAATTAAACAAAGACGAAACTGTATGCAATGCAGTATAACTTACCACCGCATAAGTATAATCTATGGCTTGCAGTTGTGTAGCCACCTGTTTGTTAAACGCTGTTTGTTTATCTAATTGCCATAAAAACAATTTGCCTTTTGCAGCAATGTCCAATAAGCGTTTATCTTGTGTTGGTTCAGCCAAAAATAAACCTATGGCATATTCCGGTTTGGCTTTTTGCATGTATTGCACCAATTGGTCAATATACTGTTTATCGGCATTTACAGCATTTGCAACAACTAAAATTTGTATAGATGAAACTTGGTTCATAATTAAATTTTTTCAAAAACAAAGAAGTTATTAAGTCCTAATTGAAAACTATGTTTATGCAGCAACTTAAAGTAAGGAGCCGGAAAAACTTGTGGTGTTTGCGATGCATTAAAACCGTAATGTTCTTCTAAACTCATGCCTTCTATTAAACGTAATTTGGTAAGTACAGCTAAAATATAATCTACCTGTTGCGATGGTACGGTTATAATAACACGGCCGCCCGGGTTTAATAATTTATGGCAGTTTGCAGCAAGTTGCGCTTGTATTTGTGGCGGAATATGTTCTAAAACAGCCAGCATAGTAATGCAGTCAAACGTTTGATTTTGCGGGCAAGCCTCTGGGAAATACCCCGGAATTAGCGTGTATAAATCGGTTTTTACCGTATTGGTTAAAATCGGGTCGATGCCAAAACCAGCTTTAATGGTGCCACGCAATGCTTCAAACATAACGCCATCAACACTGCCAATATCTAGCACCACATCGTTTTTTCTAATAAATTTTTTTGCCTTGTTAATCCTAACGTGTTGTAAATATCTATCTAATGCTTTCATTAATTTATTTGTGATTTACTTGCAGTACGCTTAAAAAGAAACTGCTTAAAATGGTTTGCAAACCTATAATAATGGCTACCACACTTGGAATTACCACGCGTAAAATGGCTGGATAATCTAAATGGCCATAGTTGGTTAAATCCCATAAATATAAACTATAAAATGTGCCAAACAAGCCAATAAGCAGAATAAGCAAACCGGCAATCAGGCCATTTTCCAAACTAAAGCGTTCTAGCAGTTTTATTAGTCCATCGCGTTTGGGCAAAAAGCCCGATTGTATGGCGTACATGCGTGTAAAAAATCCAAAAGTAATGGCTTGATAGCCGGCTATAATAAATGCTCCGGCGTAGAGTAAGGTATTGGTGTCGAAGTAAATGGTTTCGAAAACGCCAACCGGACCTTTAATGATTAATGCACCTAATATCATACCGGCAAGCATTAAAATTAATCCCGGGTAAATAAACAGCCAGCGCGGACTATAAATTAATAAAAATCTTAGGTGTCGCCAGCCATCGCGCCAAGTGCGCAAATGCGGCGGCCGAGAACGGCCGTCGGGAGAAAGTGTGGTTGGTACTTCGGTTAATTTTAAATCAAACAACGAAGCTTTTACTACCATTTCGCTGGCAAATTCCATGCCTGTTGTTTTTAAATCTAATGTTTGAACCAACGATTGCTTAAACCCTCGTAAACCGCAATGAAAATCGTTTACCGGACTTTTAAAAAACAGTTTACCTATAAATGTTAAAACCGGATTGCCTAAATACCTATGCAAAAAAGGCATGGCACCGGGTGCAATACCGCCTTTAAATCTATTCCCCATTACCAAATCGTAACCTTCGCGCAATTTGCTTAAAAAAGGCATAAGGTTAGCAAAATCATAACTATCGTCGCTGTCGCCCATAATTACATATTTGCCTTTGGCATCGGCTATGGCGCCCATTAATGCTGCTCCATAACCTTTAACCGGCACATTTACCACACGGGCACCGTGGTTTACAGCTATTTGCTGCGACCCATCAGTACTGCCATTGTCGCCAATAACTACTTCGCCATTTACATTATTGGTTTTAAGCCAGTGCATGGCTTTATCAATACAAATGGCAAGCGTTTCGGCCTCGTTTAAACAAGGCATTACTATGGTTAATTCTATTTCGTTTTGTTGTTGTAACACAGGTTTACAAGTTGCTAAGATTGCGAAAATAACAAAACCTTACTGGTTTAGCAGTTAATTTTTAAAAAAAATCATTAAGGTGGGGTTTTGCGTACGTTTAAACATGCTTGTTTTTAGGTGTTTTTGCCAAAGTTGTAGGGCCTAAACGGCCAGATTTTTAATGGTAATTGCTTGTATGAGTTTTGCTGTTTTGCATTTGCTTTGTTGCAATTGCATCTTCTTTTGCAGGCACACAACCAAAATAGATTTTATTTGTTAAAACCATTATGCAGCATATAAAAACGTTAGAACAATTAAAAGAAAGTGGATATAAACCCCTAAGCGTAAAAGAAGAAATGCGAAAAAATCTTGTGGAAGCACTGGCATTGGGAAAAAATCCGTTTGAGGGAATTGTGGGTTACGACGATACCGTTTTGCCACAATTAAAAACCGCTGTATTGTCTAAACATCATTTAATTTTGCTTGGTCTTCGCGGACAAGCAAAAACGCGTATTGCGCGTTTAATGGTTAATTTGTTAGATGAGTATATGCCGATTGTGGCCGGTAGCGAGTTAAACGATGACCCGTTAAATCCCATATCTAAATATGCCTTTGATTTAATTGCCAAACATGGTAATGATACACCTGTTGAGTGGGTTCATCGCAACGAACGATTTACCGAAAAACTGGCAACGCCCGATGTAAGTGTAGCAGATTTAATTGGAGATATAGACCCCATTAAAGCAGCAAACCTTAAATTACATTATAATGATGAAAGGGTTTTGCATTATGGTTTAATACCTCGAAGTAACCGTTGTATTTTTGTTATTAACGAGTTGCCCGATTTACAAGCTCGTATTCAGGTTGCTTTGTTTAATATTTTGCAAGAAGGCGATATTCAAATACGTGGTTTTAAACTTCGCCTGCCACTTGATTTGGCGTTTGTATTTACCGCTAATCCCGAAGATTATACTAACCGTGGCAGTATTGTAACGCCTTTAAAAGATAGAATAGATAGTCAGATTTTAACCCATTACCCTAAAAATATTGCACTATCAAAATCAATTACCACACAAGAAGCCCAAATTAGTGCTCTGCAAAAAAAGCAAATTGCAGTACCCAACTTGTTGCTGGATTTAATAGAACACATTGCTTTTGAAGCGCGTAAAAGCGAATTGGTAGATCAAAAAAGTGGGGTATCGGCAAGGCTTACCATTAGCGCATTAGAAAATTTATACAGCACTGCCGAATTGCGTATGTTACAAGCCGGAGAGTCCAAAACACATGCCCGCATTGGCGATATTTTTGGCGTATTGCCAAGTATTACCGGTAAAGTAGAATTGGTGTACGAAGGCGAATTAGAAGGAGCCAGTAACGTGGCACAAGCGCTTATAAGCAAAGCTATTCGTGCTGTTTTTACCGAATTATTCCCTAATCCCGAAAAAGCTAAAAAAGCCAAAACGGTAAATCCCTATCAAGAGGTTTTAAATTGGTTTAACGATGGTAATGAGTTGGCTTTGTTACACCAAACCAATCAGCAAAATTACGAGAAAGCATTGATGCGAGTTAGCGGACTTTCGGAGTTGGCAGCTAGTGTGGGTTCAAAACAAAAAAATAGCGAACATTATTTGTTAATGGAGTTAGTGTTACATGGACTAGCAGCCTTTTCGCAGTTAAGTGTACAGCTAATGGCAAGTGGTAATATGTTTAAAGATTTAATGAGTGGTATGTTTGGTAGGCAACAAAGCTCGGATTAATTTTTATTTTTGAACCATTGAAAACCAAGAACGAAATTGTAAAAGATTGGCTGGTAAGATACACTGGTCGTCCGTTAAATGAGTTTGGAGAGTATATTTTACTTACCAACTTTTTAAATTATGTAGAGCTATTTGCCGAGCGTTTTGATGTGCCTATAATGGGTAAAGATAAACCCATGCAAACCGCTACAGCCGAAAATATAACCATAATAAATTTTGGTATGGGTAGCGCAATGGCAGCAACTTGTATGGATTTGCTAAGTGCTGTTTCGCCAAAAGCGGCTTTGTTTTTAGGCAAATGTGGTGGCTTAAAAAAAATAACAAAATTGGGCGATTTAATTTTGCCCATTGCTGCCATAAGGGGCGAGGGTACCAGCAACGATTATATTATGCCCGAAATTCCGGCATTACCATCGTTTAGGTTGCAAAAGGCAGTATCTGCTACTATTGTAAAACACGATTTAGATTATTTTACCGGCACAGTTTATACCACTAACCGCAGGGTTTGGGAACATGATGAAGAATTTAAAGCTTATTTAAGAAAAACCCGTGCTATGGGAATTGACATGGAAACAGCTACCATTTTTATAACAGGCTTTGTAAATAAAATTCCTAAAGGTGCACTGCTGCTGGTAAGCGATAATCCCATGACGCCAGATGGTGTTAAAACCAGTAAAAGCGATTCTAAAGTTACAGCACAATACGTTAAAAAACACCTTGAAATTGGCATAGATTCATTAATTGAATTACGCGATAGCGGCGAAAGTGTAAAGCATTTAAGGTTTGAGTAGGTAAAATCTGTTTTCGCTACTCCGGTTTTACATAGTCTATTATTTGTTGAAATTATTAAGCCGCAGTAACTTTATGTTTAATGCCATAGCCACAGCCGTATAGTGCAATGAAATTTTTGTATTACGGATGAGGTAACAATATATGCAACGCTTAATTTAACAACAAGCTCTATTTAGTCGTTCCTTAATAAGCTATTTCAACATACAGCAGCAAAAGACTTTTAGTTGTTTTGATCTTTTACATTGCAAGTAATCCAAGAACTACCAACAAAATCTTGCAAATTCATACAAGTAAATTGTTATTAAGACTACGATTGAATATCATCTATTAGTTGTATTTGAAAAGTGTATTTTTCAAATCATTGAGGTTGCTTTTTACAATGATATAGTATTCAAAAATGCTACATCCCACGATTTTCTTTCCACTTTTTACTGCAAAAAGTGGAGCAA
>VFQQ010001510.1_pt1 | contig 31777 bp, 58 predicted proteins | sample 3512341 | NCBI WGS metagenome assembly VFQQ01 (sample SAMN10412373, study PRJNA504923) | tailings metagenome | isolation source: Relicate 2 Philex TSF1 revegetated site | place: Philippines: Tuba, Benguet | collected 2017-08-29
ATCCTGCTTGGCATTCGGTAGGGCAGGGTTGACTGGAATCAGGCGCAGATGCCTGTGAATGGGAATTCTGAGCAGCTCGTGCCGCAGCAGCAACTTGCCGGGATGTGCTGCAGCAGGCCGTCCCAGCGACCAAGCCGCCCACAGAACGATGCCCGCTTGCACTTGCGTACAATGCAGCTGATCTTGCCTGGATGTGCTGCAGCAGGCCGTCCCAGCGCACGAGCTCCACTTCGATGAACTCGCCGTCCTGTTGAAGTAAACATCACAAAGCAAGCTTCTTGGGGGTGTTCACATGTAGCAGCAAGAGGCCCACTCATAAACAATTGATTAGGGTGCAGGGAATAAATGCGGCGAGACATCCGCCACTCACATCCAGCTCCTGCTTCACGTCCCTGTTCTCCGGGGCGTCGCCATCCACCTGCACACAGAGGTGCACAAGCTTCAGCTGTTCAGCTCGACTGTTTATTTGGTCGCCATGTACCTGCGCAGCAGAGAAGCAATACGCATGCCTCAGATGCTCAGTCCCTGGCATGCGGGCCAGGCAGGGCACCGCTGTCCGCCGGCCAGCCAGCGTGTGAGGCGAGGAGCACGGGCTGCATTGCTCAGCTGCTGTCACGCAGGACACCGCTTGCTCCCCTCCCACCCACGCACCAGGAGCGTGACGTACTGCATGTTGGCGTTGCTCATGCCGGGGTCGCTCACACAAATGGGGGTCACCTCCTGCACCGTGCCGGTGAAGCCTGCAGGCGGTAGGGCCGGAAAGGTAAAACTGGTCAGAACCTTGGCTCATTGCAGGAGCTGGCGCAGATGGGGGTCACCTCCTGCACCGCGCCGGTGAAGCCTGCATGCGGCAGGGCAGGATGGTTGCAGCAACGTGGGGCACGCAGGGCGTGGCAGCAGCACGGCAGCAGTACGTCAGTTCAGGGCAACTCGGCACTTAGCTCGCAGCAGCCATGCCGCCGCACCGGCCAGTCTGCTGCGCTGTCCAGTGAGTACAGCCTGCCTGCTTTCCCACATTACCGCTCCATCTCAAGAGCACCTTGAGTGCATCAGGAGCGCCGCACCTGTCTCCTCCTTCAGCTCCCGGACCGCCGCCTCGCCCGGTGTCTCATTGCAGTCCACGAGGCCGGCAGGCAGCTGCGGACGGTGTGGTTGAGCAGGGTTGGGGTCTCAGTAAGGCGGGGAGTGAAGGTGAGCTGCGGCAGCGCGGCTGCGGTGTCTCTGGCAGCAGCACTACCTTTGGCAGCAGCAACAGCATGCAGCACAACATCTGTGCTGGGACAACACCAGCCGCCGCCGCCGCAGGTCCTTGAACAGACCAGGGCAGTAGGCGCACCTCCAGGCAGTAGTTTGCGATGGGCGGCCGGTACTGCTTCAGCACCGGCAGCACCGGCGGCTGGCCCTTGCGCAGGATCTGCAGGCAGGGCAATGGCATGTCAGCAATGCAGCATGCCCGGGGGTCCGGAAAGGTTCATGTGAACAGGCCAGCAGGACAGCTGGCGCAGCGGGTGCGAGGCGCTCAGCAGCTTGCTCATTGACGAACTTCAGCCTACAAGTGCGCTGATCAGCCGAGTGCATTGTGGCTGCAACATGGGCGGCAGCCTGTTGCATCGCCTGAAATGAACAGGCACACGCACCTTGGCCACAATGGCCACGCCGTCGATGGCGCCCCGCCGCGTCGACCGCTCTGCGCACTCCCACAGCCGCTGGCGGCCATGCGGGTCCTCCCACTGCAGGTAAGCACAGGGATGAAAGGGCGAGACGACGGGCAGGAGGCACTGAGCGGCCAGGGCGGCGGCGGCTGAGCGGCGGCGGAGAGGAAGCGGCGGCGGCGCGGTTCAACCTCGGTCCAACAATCTCTCACCGTTATCTGCTTGAGGCGAAGCCACCTGAAACCGTTGGGCGTGCGGTCCTCGCTGCACACCACTCTCGAGGCGGCAGTGGAGGCCATTTCAGCAAGCATCGGTGTTGCTCAGAGCAAGCAAAAGTACTCCAGGGATTGCAGATCAGTCCGTGGGGCGCTGCAAGGCAGACCAGTGCCCGACTTTTTCCATGCCGGTCGGGGTAGCATGGATGGCGGCTGTGGTGTGCTGCAAAGCAACGATCGGCGCTTCGACATTGCGATTTGCGTGCCAACAGCCGCCTGGAGCACCCCCGTTTCCCGCGCCATCCACGCTCGCAGCCCAGCGGCGCTTGTTTGCCTCCGAGAGCTGCCAAACTGTGTGCAGCGTTCCTGAGGGCTCGCATCGGCACTGTAAAGCTGCTGAACACGCGCCCTGAACTCTGTCCCAAGCTCGTTCGCTGCTCCCGGCGCGCCGACAACCCGTGCCGTAGTGTAGGTGGATAGTATACCATACCCACTCCAGCAGCAGGCAGCTGCGCCACCTGCAAGCGCATCACACTCCTGCCGCCGCCCGCTGCCGCTCGCTCACGTCCGCCCTTCCCTCCCTGCCACTCCTCCGCTTGCCCAGCAGCGCCAGCTTTTTCGCAGCTGTACAGTCGTAGCCATGGAAGACGTGGGCATCGAGGCGGGAGCGCCGCTGGCAGCGCATCTCAGTGCGCTGCTGGAGGCCCGCCGCAGCTCCGGCCTGCCGGCCGACCCTGAGCCCGCTTTCGCAGCCGGAGCTGCCCGCATTCTGGAGCTCAAGGCGGCGCACCGCCGGCTGTGCGATGCGACTGACGCGCTGCGCGAGGCGGCGGCAGAGGCCAAGACGCAGCTGGACACGTCCAGCCTGCAGCTGCAGGTGGGAGGCAATGCGGTTTGGGCGGGCTGGGCAAGCCTGGGCGCAGCGCTCCTGCCCATCTTGCATCAGATGTCCCCCCGTCGAGCATGAGAAAAGCATTGCGAGCAGCCATGATCAGGTCGACTCTTTGCCAGCTTCGTTTGCTGCCCCCCTGCCTGCCTCAGAATCTGCTCTCATTCCTGCGCCAGTTCCTGTTCCTCTGGCCTGCCCCAGAGCCTGCTCTGCTCACTGCTCAACTCCATTCCTGTTCCCCTGCCTGCCCCAGAACCTGCTGTACGAGCGGCAGCACTACGAGAAGGAGATTGCCAGCTGCCGCAGCTGGCAGTCGGCATACAGCGACGAGCAGGTGCGAGCATGCTGTGGCGCAGCTCAGCGGGCACAGCTGTCAGTGCAGCTGCTGGGCTGGCCTGCGGTGCTGTGGCACGTGTGGGAAGCGGCTGGACTGAAGGAGCACTGCGCCAGGCATGGGACAGAGCGGTCATCCCAGCCGCTCACCTTGGCCGGCTCACCCTGCTTTGCTGCTCTACTCATTCTCAAACCCACTTCTTCTGGCCTGCAGATTGCGCTCATCCCGCTGGAGGAGTTTTCGAGCCACCCGCTGGCAGCTGAGGGCGGGCTGGCAGAGGAGTCTGACCCGCACCAGCTCATGCTCAACCGGCTGAAGCACGAGGTGGCGTACAGGTGGGAGGGGCTGGGGCAGTGCGGCACAATTGCTGCACATGTCAGTGAAGCATCGGCAAGCTTTGCTCAAGTGGTAACACGTATGTTTGGCTGCTTCACTGCTGCCCATCCAGGGGAGGCAGGAATTGATCTGCTGCATTCCGATCCTAGTTCGTATGTTCTGCTGCTCCGCTGCCCTTTGCAGGCAGGAGCACGTGAAGCAGCTGGATGCGGTCATTGCTGATGGGTTTTGACTGTCTTTGCTGCTTTGCTGCCCCTTATCGTATGCAGGCAGGAGCACGTGAAGCAGTTGGATGCGGTCAAGGCGCGGCGAGATGCGCTTGCATCAGATGTGGCACAGAAGCGCAGTTTGGGTGCGTGGCGGGGCAACGGCGGTAGCAGCAGACAGGGGATTGAGGCAGCTAGCACACGAGGCAGCATAGCATTGACAGCTTGCCACCGGCCGCTGCTGTGCCCGCTTTCAACTGTCGTCCTTGCTCCCCTTTGTGCGCAGTGGCGGGCCTGGAGGGCGAGATTGGCAAGCTGCTGGCGGCGGCGCGTGCGGTGCAGCAGCAGTACGCCATTCGCTCAGCAGACTCTGGCCGGACAGCAGGCGAGCCAGCTGTTGACCAGGCGGCCGCGGGAGCAGCGGCAGGAGCCGCGGCGGCAGGGCAGCAGCAAGCAGGCGGCGATGTTGCCATGCAGGAAGCCGGCGAGGTGTGAGGGTGCTCGACTGGTGCATTGCAAGCGCTTACACAACTGCAGTTGCAACTGGTCTTCAGTTTGTCTAGCAGGCACCTCGATGCAACTCGATTTGCTAGCACACGCACAGGCGATGTGACGGAAGGCGTGCAAATGTGTTGCAGATTATTGTTCCAGCCGGCAGCACCGCCTGCTGCCATTGAGGCGTCGCTCAGCAGCCGCGGGCGCTTGCTGGGCTGGGCTGGCTGTGCAATGCTGGGCAGCATTTCGCTTAGCAGCCACAGGGCTGGTGCTCGGGGTGGCCGGCAGCGCAGGCTGGGCAGAGCTCCAGCCCCACTTCTATCTGCAATGGTGCACGTGCCGAGGCAGCTGCATGAGTGCTGTTTGCTGTGCGCCGTGTCGAGATTTCAGCTTCTGTCACAAGCTGTCCGGGCAGCTCCAGCGAGGCATGCGCTGGATGCCTGATCTGCCACGCCGACATGGTTCATTGCTTAGGCTAGCAGTGCACCCCTGCGCGGCCCCTGAAACTGGCCCAACAACCCGTAAGTTACCAGCTCTGGCTCGGCAGCTTGAATGCGCCCGCCCTCCAGCTGGAAAGAGTGCAGCTCTAGCACTGCCATGCCCGTCTCTGTAAAAGGGTGGTGGCAAAGCGAACGTTCAGGCACACGCACTGCGCATTGCATGCACAGAGTGCAGCTGGGCCGAACATCCAAGCGGCACGCGGGCTTAATCCTCAGTTGACCCCAATGAATTAGAACAACGATTTGCAGCATCTAGTGCCCCTTCAGTGCTGCTGGCAGTGCTAGTGCCGCTGGCCTTGCCCTTCTTGCCAGCCATGCTGAGGGCTGCCCAGGCAAGACTGCAGGTGGGGACCAGCTGGAAGGCGGGACTCGGCGCTGCCTGGCAACCGCTGTCGGATGTACACTAACACCAGGGCACGATCAGCAGCTTGAGGAGCAGCCCAGGAGGCCCCAAAGCCCGGCGGCAGGAGCGGCGGCGCAGCAGTCGCAGCGCAGGCGCCAGCCCCACTCGTGGGGCTTCCGACCGACGCATGGCGAGCTCTCAAACGGTTTAATATAGCATGTTCACCCTTGTGAACGACTCCCGAGACCGTCTGCGGCGGCGTACAGCCAGCAGGGTTTGGGACGGAGGCAGCCAACGGCTGGCCGCCCGCGCAGGTGCATCCAGCCGCTTCATATTGTCACAATAGCGCACCTGATGGACGCCCACGGGCCGCTGCTTCACCTGCTCGGCCACCGCCGTTGCACCGCCGCCTGCTGCTGCCGCTGCCTACACGCCACCCCTGCACCGCCCCCTGTCCAGGGTCCAGCAGTCCCAGCCAACCCGCTAGTGCATGCAGCTGTCCAGGCGACTCGCCCTGGGGCTGACCGCTGCTGCCACGCTCGGGCTGTGCGCCCACCCCTCTCGCTGCTTGTCCGCCGCCGCTCCTCCGCCTGCTGCCGCCGCCGCTGTCCAAGCCATGCCCGCCTTCTCCAAACCACCTGGCACTGCCAGGATCATGCTCACGGGCGATGTCATGCTGTGAGCGGTATGGTACTGGCGGTATGGTACTGGCTGTATGCAGCCCCGTGCTGCACACGTCAGCAGGACGAGCCAGCCGCCAGCCGCTGGCCGCCGGCCGCCGCCTGCTGCGTGCATCCTCCGCCCTGCCCCATTGCTGGCACCGCACCCACAAACCCACAACTGAGCACATCAGTTGCCGCCCTGTCTGCAGGGGGCGCGGGGTGGACCAGATCCTGCCCCACCACTGCGACCCAACTCTGTATGAATCGTGTGTACGGGATGCACGAGCCTATGTGCAGCTGGCCACCACCGCCAACGGGCCGCCGCCGGCGGAGCGGCCAGCGGCCTACCCTTGGGGCGTGGCTCTGCGGGACATGCAGGCGAGGTCTAGTAAGGGACGCAGTGTGTGCTGTGTGATGCAAGCGAGCAGGGAGCAACTGGCTGCCATGGTGCATGCTAGGTTGTTTTGCACAAGCTCCCGGGGGCAAGGGGGCTCTGCCGATGACAGCAGCTGCCGGTTGTGGCCCACATGTGAAGCTGGCATTCGGTTGTTATGTCGCTGCCCTCTCCAAATTCTGCGCCGTCGCAGGAGAAGGCGCCAGATGCGCGCATCATCAATCTGGAGACGGCGGTGACCACCAACGATGAGCCGTGGCCCCGCAAAGGCATCAACTACCGCATGCACCCGGGTGGGGTGGGCAGGCATGCCAGCAGGCATGCCCAGATGGGCAGACAGCTGGGCACCATCAGCCAGCACAAAGGGGGCCCGAGTGAGCGTGGCCGCCTTCACATGGCAAATTGCAGCTTAGCGGGGAGAGCAGGCAAAACACCCGGCATGCCCTGCAACACCCTTGTATGCTGCCACCCTCTGCCGCAGGCAATGCGGCCACCCTCACGGCCGCCGGCATCGACGTGTGCGTGCTGGCAAATAACCACGGTGGGCTGATGTTCCAAGTGCAAACGAGCTGCTTTCTCAGCTGGCGTAGTCGATTGACTTGCTTGCTGCGGCCCCTGACTGATTTGCGCCGCCTCATCTGTGCTGTTGCTGCCTGCCTGCCCGCCTGCTGCAGTGCTGGACTGGCAGGAGGAGGGCCTGCTCGAGACGCTCGATACGCTGCACAGTGCAGGTGTGATTCAATTTTGCCTGGGCGTACTTGTTACGGGCATGCCTGCTGCGGCTGTTGCGAAGTCACGGCCAGGGCTGCTGGACACGCTTGACACGCTGCACAGCGCAGGCGCGCTTTGTCGATGGCGCATGTTGAAGCGGCACACGTGAAGGCACGCCTGCTCCTGCTGCTATGGTTACCGCTGCCGCCGCTGTCGCTCACATGCCCCGCGCTTTGCTGAATTTTATGCACTGCTGCTTCCTTCTGTGGCCCCTGAGTGGTTGCAATGAGGCAGGTCGCTTCTCCCATCCGCTGACCTGCTGCAGGCCTGCAAACGGCGGGAGCAGGGCGGGACCTCGCAGAGGCGGAGGCACCCGCTGTGATACCCCTGCCACCCAGTACCGCTGCTGTCGCTGCTGCATCGACCGACGGATCAGCAGCAGCAGCACAGCCGGGCCGGCTGCTGGTGTGGGCCATCGGGCACGGCTCCAGCGGCGTGTTCGACTCCTGGGCAGCGGGGCAGCGGCGGCCGGGTGTGGCGCTGGCTGACCTGTCGCCAGCTGGCGTGGCGCACATTGCAGACCTGGTGGCCCAGCATAAGCGGCCGGGCGAGATTGCGCTGGTGTCGGGTGAGCGGCTGGCTGGCTGGCTGGCCAAGCATACATGCCTCACCCTCACAGACTTGTGAAGCATGTTTGGGTGCATGTGCAGATGTGAATATGGTAGGCCTGCCATGCCTCCCAGCAGCTGGACCGGGAGTTTAATGGCTCCAGATCGCACTGCTCACGCAGCATCACATGCGCTCCCCGCCGCTGCACAGCATGCACAGCGCGCACCGCCCTCCCCTCCCCTGTTCCCCACCCGCAGTGCACTGGGGCAGCAACTGGGGGTTTGAGGTGCCCAAGGAGCACCGCCGCTTTGCGCACGCACTGATTGACGAGGGTGGGTGCTCAGCTATACAAGCTTCCTGAGCTGTGCTGCACCCGGCTAACGTTGACAGCTGCATGCGTCGCTGCTGCGTCTCACAGGCAGCTGGCCCGCTGCCCCCCGTCACTGCCCGGCGCGGCACAGCTCTCCCTCCTAAGCACCCTTCCTCCTCCCTCTGCCCACAGCCGGCGTGGACGTGGTGCACGGCCACAGCAGCCACCACGCCAAGGGAGCAGAGGTGTACCGCGGCCGTCTCCTGCTCTACGGCTGCGGCGACCTGATCAGCGTAAGGGGGCGGTGAGTTTTACGATTTGTGCACGCGGTGTGTATGCTGGCAAACGCTCATCACGGGTATGCGGGGGCAGCGCGGAGCTCCTTCGAGGTGGCAGAGGTGGCTTTACAAATCTGTGCATTGCCTGGCAGCGCCATGCACGCGAGTGTGCATTGCAGCAGCAGAGCTTGCTGGCGCCCTCTCTCGTGATCGTGTGCGTATGGGCCCCTCTGCTGTGCAGGACTACGAGGGCATCACGGTGAGCTCAGCACCAGTCCAGGACAGCATCATGCAGTGCTTGCGCTTGGAAGGGCGCACCAAGACGGCAGTAGGATGCCGGACGCATGCCAACCTGCCGACCCGAGCTTGTAGCACGGCGCACATGCATGCTGCTTGCTGCCGTAAGCCCCTGAAGGTCTGCCGCCTGGTCTGATCAACGCTGACTCTGCTACCTCTGCCCACCCAGAACTATGAGATCGAGTCGCACTTCCCGCCAGAGCAGTACCGCGACGATGTGGGCGTGCTGTGGTGAGGCCACACACTGTGTGATGACAGTTGCTCACTGCCCCGCTGTTTGATGACGGGCAAACCTGTGCCACTGCGCAGTGCACTGCTTGCTGTGCACGGGCAGCATTCCTGCTGCGTTATTGCTGCCCTGCTGCCGTGACGATTGGCTGTGGAGCTGCTGCTGCCGCTGCCGCAGGTATGCGGATGTGAGCACCGCCGATGGCCGCCTGTGCCAGCTCATCATGACCCCGACCCGCCTCAAGTGAGCCGATCGCTGCTGCACTGGCTAGCCAAAGTTGTGATGCTGCCGTGGCGGAAGCACGATGTCAAGTTGTGTCATGTAGCAATGCAATCCCTGATGTGGCATGCAATGGCTCCGCTGCTCGCTTTCCTATCCTGCCCAGGCACCTGTCGCTGCACCCGCCAGAACCCGCCGATCTGCGGTTCATCACCCACACCCTGGACAGAGAGTGCCGGAAGCTGGGAGGCAGCCGCGGCGTGCGTGCTGTGGCCGGCAGTGGCAGCCTGCTGCTGCAGATGGACGATCAGGCGGAGGAGGGTGGCCGGCGCGAGGAGTGAGGTGCATATGCATCAGATGCCCGTTCAAGTTGACTTGATTTTATGGATTTCATCTCATCGACCTCCCGGTATGTCGATGTCTTGCTGGCCTGTTTCTTCTAGTGGCTTGATGTGCCTTGCAACAACTTTGCCATTCTGTGCACAACTGCTTTACAGATTGTGTGATGTACAGCGCAAAAGAGATACAAAGGGCCATGCCTTGCTATGAAACACACTTCTCGCTCACACAACCTGTGCATGCGCTGCAGCTATGCACAGCAGGCGGAGCAGCAGCAGCGGCTCTCCCACACTTGCACCGTATGCTGGCTGGCTGCCCAGCCTCAACTGTGCTGCATTCCTAGTCTCAGCTGTGCTGCAGCGTGTGCCGCACTGCGTCTGCTACCCGCCGAGCAGTGGGCAGGTACAACGGTTCGTACACAAGCGGGAAAGGGATGTCGTAGCCGCAGACGCGCACGGGCGGCGCCTCTAGGGCATAGAAGCACCTACAGGAGGAGAGGGAGCAGGGGCAAAGATGCAGCTAGTTTGCTGGGCAGCGCATTGTGTGGAGCACCACCAGCCGCGCGCGCCACTTCAATCAGAAGCAAGGCAATCATAGACACACATAAGCACCAGCATCACTGTTTGCTGTTTCAGCTGCCTCACCGGTCTGTGATGCGGGACACCATGCCCGCATCAAAGCGGCTGGAAACAGCGCTTGCCAAAGACAGCAAAAAATGCATCCCCTTGTTGCTCTCACCGGTCTGTGATGCGCGATACGACCTCCGCTCCAAAGCCGCTGGACACAGGCGCCTCGTGGCTCACCAGCAGCCTGCGGGGAGGAGGGACATGTTGCAGCATGCCCTTGCATCAGCCAGCATCCGAATGTGGACAGCATATCCGTGGGAGTGCAGCACACATTCAGCAGTCTAATGCACTTCCAGGCATGTAGAGCTTGCCGCAAGCCTGCGCTTCGGCTTTGCAAGCAGTCCCCGTGCCCACCTGCCGGTCTTGTTCACCGATGCCGCAACAGTCTCCACGTCCCAGGGCACCAGGGTGCGCAGGTCGATGACCTCGCAGCTGATGCCGTCCCGCTCAGCCACCTCCTTCGCCTGCAAGTGGGAATGGTTGCACAGAAAAAATAGTTTGATGACCTCCCAGCTGATGCCGTCCCGCTCAGCCGCCTCCTTGGCCTGCAAAGCGCGTTGCAGTGGGGATGGCTTGTATGGCCAAGCTCCGAGAGCGCCAGCACGGTAAGCACACTGCACTGCTCAGAGATGCGGCAGCTATGGCCGCCGTGCAGTTTGGCTACGCTGCGCAACTCAGCAGCCCAAAGGCGCAACTATGGGAAAATAGAAAAACCGCTCACCGCCAGCTCCAGCACCCGCACTTGCTGGCCCCAGCCCACAAGCGTGATGTCGGTGCCGGGCTGCGCTATGCGCGCTTTGCCCAGCGGCAGCATGAAGTCGCCCTCAGGCACCTCCTCCACAGCTGCACGCAGAAACAAGGGGAGGTGCAGCAGTCTGGGTGGCAACGCACTTATCGGGCAACTGCAAACAGCAGCAGCGGCGGCAGCATGAAGTCGCCCTCCGGCACCTCATCCACCGCTGCGCAAAATCATACGGGAATAAAAAATGAGGATAGGTCAACAGAGCAGTCGTCAAATACAACCAGGCGGCAGCAGCGGCAGCATGAAGTCGCCCTCCGGCACCTCCTCCACGGCTGCAGGTTGTGGTGCGACAAAGTTGAGCTGATCAACTCGGTACACTAGTCAAGTGGTTGCAGGCAGCATTAGCAGCAGGCACCTCATCCTCGGCTGCAAGTGTAGAGATGGAATCACAACAGCTTGATGCAGAATGGAGCAAGACATGCAGATATGAGACTACACTGGCGCGAGCGCCTTGCTTGCAGTTGGTTGCACGAGGTGGCCGTCAGTGGGGCAGTCAGCATCAAGGCCTCAACAGCCTGTGTGGCGCAGGCATTTGCAAGCAGCCTCCAAAAAAAAAAAAACCAGCTGCATGCTTGCCTGTGCGGTACAGCATCTTGGCCTCAAAGAAAACCACCGGGTCGGGCTCGCGGATCGCCGCCAGCAGCAGGCCTGAGGAATGGGAGGTGGGTGGTGATAGCAAGGTGCGCCACGAATCAGCAAGGTGTGCACCGTATCTGCACAAGCTGTTGACCCCAGCTGTCCACCACTGGCGCCAGTCCACTGGACCTGGCCACTCTGCCGCTCACAGCTGCTGCCTCCGCACATTCAGGTGCATGCTCCGTCAAACCCCGACCGATCAGCCCACCTTTGGCCTCTCGGGGACCGCTGGGCATGACCACTTTGACGCCCGGGATGTGGGTGAAGAAGGCTTCTGGCGACTGGGAGTGGTAGTGGCCGCCGTGCCCCACCGCCCCTGCAAGGGAATTGACGTGAGGGTGTGAGCTGGTTTGCAAAGAAGGCTTCCAGTGATTGGGAGTGGTAGTGGCCGCCGTGGCCCACCGCGCCTGCAGGGGACGTGGGTCGGTTAGGAGGAGAGAGCAGCTGGGTAACAGGGCAGGCTGGGGCAGTTGGGATGGTGTAATTGCAACGTGTGAGTTCAATGGCAACTTCAGCCATAGTTGCAATGTGCGATGCAACAGCTCCATCTGATATGCAGAGTCCAGCGGCAAAACAACAGCGGCAAGGCATCAAGTTTGCAGGTCGGGCCTTTGCGGAATGCACTGGTTCAAGAAAACAGCAGAACGACGAGGGGCCCAGCATCACAAGTTTCAGGACAGCGCGCCCAGATCGTCAGCTCCCAGCATCGCCAGACGCTGCCCGATCGATAGAAAGAAACCAGCCGCGGGCCTCACCGTAGGGCGCCCGGATCGTCAGCCCACCCACGTCGTAGACGCCACCCGAACGATAGCGGTATTTGGCTGCCTCGTTTGTGATCTGTGGGTTTGGTTGATGGGCCAGCAGCAAAATCAGTCAAGGAAAACGCAGCTGTGCTGCATGGCTGCCTGCTGAGTTATCTGCTCAAGAGCTCGTCTGGTCAAAACCAGGAAGGTTGCAGCCTGCCAACTGGATAGCCATTACTCTGTCCACTAGAATATACGACAGCGGTGCACTGCCTGCGTCTGCTTGCCTGGTCAAAGGCGGGAAAGATGTAGTCGGCAAACTGGATCTCCGCAATCGGCCTGTAGCCCTCCGCTGCTGCGCCGATGGCAAACCCAATGATGCCCTGCATGTGAGAGGGCTCAAACAGGCGAGCTGAGCAGTGGGAATGGCGCATTTGCCAGTTGGATGCGCCCAAACAGCACACGCAAGCAGTGCAGGCAGCTTGCCGGGTAAACACCGGCAGCTTCCCTGCAGCCGGCCGGCAGCTCGCTTGCCTGCTCCGCCAGTGGCGTGTTGAACACGCGGGCCCGCCCAAATCGATCCAGCAGGCCGCGGCTGCACATGAACACGCCTCCAAACGCCACGTCCTCCCCGAAGCAGAGTGTCCTGCAGTACAGATGGAGTGAAACGCATGCTACATTGCTGTGCACATGCCGTGTGGCGGCAGCAGCGCGCAAAGAGGGTGGGGCAGCAGTCTCTCCTGTTGAAACAATGACGAGTTTCCGTCACTGAGCAGCACATCCAAGGGCAGCGCATACACACTCCAATTCAACAGCCCCCACTCCTGCACCCACTTTGGGTCGCTGGCCATGGCGATGTGCAGGGCGTCATTCACCGCTGTGCACAGGTTCATTTTCACTGCCGGCCGATCGGCGGTTGACACATCCGGTGCACTCTCCGCTGCTGCCGCTGCCGCCGCGCTCTGCTGGGCTGCATCTGTGCCAGCAGCGGCTGCAACGCCGCGCAGCTGTTGCAGCAGGCTGCAGGACACCAGCTGCGGCAAGCCGCGGCGGCCCAGCGCCGCCGCTCCTGTCGTTAGCGCCATCGAACGGCAGGAGTCGGGCGGGCAAACTGCGGCGGCGTTCCTAGGGCTCCGCCGGCCGCAGCGACCGCTGGCCCGATGAGGCAAGCGCCAGGAGAAGCTGCTGCGCTGCGCTGAAGAGGGAGGGCTGTGTCCAGGGCGAGGCTGCGGGTCGGTGGGTGACGGCGGCGCGCTGGGGCAGGGCCGTGGCCTCGATCGCGAGGAGTGGTAGAGCTGAGACTGTGCCACCCCGTTGCAAGCCTTCCGACAACAGAAAGAGCCATGCTGAGTTGTGCCGGCGCATGGCGAGCCAAATTGGCTGCAGCTCTGCGCAGGCTGATCAGCTTGCAATTCGTTGGCGATAGTATTCAACAGCGTGCAGAGGGCCCGCCGGGCCCACTTGGCTCCGCTGGTGCCGCTCGTTTGCGCAGGGGTCGTCCAGCAGCCGATCGAGCCTGACAGGCGAACAGATTGAGCACCCATCACTCCAGAGCTTGCCGGGGGAGGCTCACCTGCAGTGCCTGCCGCCGCCGCCTGCCGCCGCCGCCAGCGGCAGTCTCACTCGAGCCCTGCCATGGAGAGCTATGGCGCGGAGCTGACATCGCCGCCGCTGCCCCTGGTGGCACTCATCGGCCCGCCCGAACTGCTGCCGCCGCTGGCCGATTACCTGCGCACCCAGCACGCGCCGCGGCTGCAGTCACTGGGTGTGCCCGATGCGCACTCGGCGGCCGGCGCCTTTGGTGAGCCGCTTGCACTGTGCTGTTGGTGCTGCGCACTATGGATAATGTTATTTACCTGCGTCGATGTATGGGCATGGCATGCAGGAATGCCGGGCTGTGTGAGAGTTTGGTGGCACAGTTCAGCAGCTGTGTTGCGCGGGCGTTCAAGCGCAGGTGCCTGCCTGCAGGCGCTCGAGCGCGCTCCTCTGCACCGCGCCAGCCTTGAGGCACTCTACACCAAGCCCCAGCTGCTTTGCTTGCACCCTCTGCTGCAGGCGCTCGCAAGGCGGCGCCGTCCAGCGGACCGCCCGCCGGCATTTTGAAGGCGGGCTGGCTGCGCAAGCACCGCACCTCGCGGCCCGCGGTGGCGGCGCTGCTGGTTGAGCGGGAGTCGGGTGAGGAAGGGGCAGCGTGGGTGGGCGGCTGCTTGCGCTGGCCCCATTTCTCAGCTGCTTCACTGCAGATGAGTATGCTGCCCCTTCTGACTCCATCCCTTCATCCGTTTGCAGTTGTTGGTGACCCCTCCTCCTGGGCATGGCTGGTGTCACAGCTGGATGCCGTGCGGGCAGCCACCAAGTGCGCCGGTGTAGGGGGCATGGCAGTTGTCGCACTTAGGGGTTGTGCGTACAGCCATCAAGTGCGCTGGCCTGCAGCTCTTCGGCTGCGTGCCAAGGGCCCTCTGCCTGCAGCCGCAGTTGGCGTGCATTCACCGCAGCTGGCATGGCTGCCGCACCTGAGTTGCGGCATGATTGCCGTGCACGCAGGAGTCGTGGCGCGCGCATTGTGGTCGTCATCATCCAGCAGGCGCGATTATCTTCCACAACAGATGGGAGCAATGTTGCTGCAATACCAAAGGAGCACTCGCCTGGCACTATTGCACCGCTGGCCCAGCATCCTGCCGCGGGGGGCAGGCAAAAGCTGCCTCGCAGCTTCCATTGCATCACTCAGCCGGCCGCTACCAATTTTCTTTGGAGCTGCAGGCTGGAGCTGCCGAGGTGCCGGAGGACCGCATTGCCATGATCTGCCGCCAGGCTGGCATTGAGCGCAGGTGGGCACAGCGTATGCATTGATGCTGATGTATCGTTTGGTCGCACTACTGCTCTGTATTTGACCAGCCTCCCTGACACACTGCCTCAACTCTGCCGTGGCACCTGCAGGTGTGTGCTGACCCACACGCCCAGCGAGGGCCTGCTGGCGCTGCAGGTGGTGGGCCGCGTGCTGGCGGAGCAGGCTGCGCTGTTCTATGCCACAGATGCACAGGTGAAGAGTTTTTTTATTGTTCGGGTTTTGAAAATCCGATCTGTGTGCATTGGGACATTGGAGCTCCAGTTTGCTGGTTTGGCAAGCGGCTGCACAGTCGAGCAGCTCACCGTTCGCCGGCCTGCCCTCGCCTCTGTCTTACTCTGCCCCACAGCGGCGGCTGACGGCGCACGCCCACCGCAACGTGCCGTCTTCAGACCTCAACCTGCGCACCGCCTTCAAGGTGGGGGCTGGCGCGGGTGGCGTTTGAGGTGTCTGACATCGGCGGCTGCATGTGGTCTAGTTCCGTGCAGTATTTTAGCAGGAGCAACCGCAGCTTGCCAGACGCTCCATCAGCTGGTAAACTTGCGCAATGCATCCTTTCTTCCGCAGCTGGCCGCCCTGGCGGAGTTCCATCCTTTTTTAGATGCACATCCGCAACTCGCTAGATCCTCTGTTAACTGCAAAAATTTCATGTTTCATCCTCTGTTCCGCAGCTGGGCGCGCTGGCGGAGTTCCGCGCGGACTGGCCCTCCGCACTGCGCATGTACGGCGAAGCATACGGCTACCTGCCACAGGTAAATTAGTAGTGAGCAAATGTTGTCCCTCCAGCCAGGTAGTTTGCTTCGCGCTCTGACCTTGTATATCATTGGCTTTGGATTCAGCATTGCCGCTGTCCGCCTGCATTGCAGATCCTGGCAGCCGCGGGCGCGCAGCCGCAGCGATTTGCCGAGGTGCGGGCGGTGGCGGAGCAGGTGCACGTCAAGGTGAGCTGCTGCTGCAAGCGTCATTAGTGGTGCACTGCATACCCTCCTGACATGCCTTCCCACGTATGATGGGCACGCACCCGGAGCGGCATGCAACTGTGCTCTGTTTCAGTGCTCAACTGCAAGTTGTACAAAGAATGCAACAGTCAGTTGAGTCTGTGTTAGCCAACCAAAACCACCAACGTCTCGGCGCCCGCCCGTTGCAGATTGTGTCGCTGCTGCTGCTGGCGGTGAAGCAGGTGCCCGAAGCGCTGGCGCAGTTTGATGCCCACATCCGGCTGTTCAGGTGAAGCCTGGAATTGATGCACTGGCTGCTTGCTGAGGTGGCTGCAGTCTGTGTGGCCGTGGAGCTGATGCAGCATTTCGCACAACATGAAAGTCGCCCAATGTGCGTTGCATGTCTTGACTTGCGCGGCTCGATCTCCCTCGATTTGCCTGCCTTGCAGGCGCGTGCCGTACGAGGCACCTCCAGGACTGGCCGCCTCGCACCACGCCTGGCTGTGCCGGCAGCACATGGTGCTGGCGGAGCTGCTGGTGTCATCTGGTCTGGGCGGCGCAGAAAACTTGAAGGCGAGGAGGCATTGGTGCACATGCTGCTGTCTGCACATGGTCCTGGCTGAGCTGCTGCTGTCATCTGGGCTGGGCGCAGCTGAGAGCCTCAAAGTAAGGAGGGCTTGCTTAAATTTTGCTGCACATGGTGCTGTGTGCACATGGTCCTGGCTGAGCTGCTGGTGTCGTCTCACGGGCTGGGTGGCAGGCAGCAGCTCAAGGCAAGGGGTGATGCAAATGTACGTCTGAGGACAGATGTTGGGCAAGGCACTTGCAACCTGGATGCGTGCATATTCACCGTGAGAGGCTTGCTGCGTCGCCATTCAAACCACTGATTTCTGCTCCCTCCTCTCCCAACCTCCCTGCCTGCAGCGGGAGCACCAGCCGGGGCAGCTGTATTTGTCAGCCGCGCAGGTAAGCCTTGTGCCTCTGCCCAGTCCTCTGCTCCACGTTGCTTCAGCATGCATGCCATACAAGGCACGCCTTGAGCTGCTGAAAGTGCCTGCAGCTGACATGGGCTGGACGTCGCCCTGTGCTGCACGTGCAGGCGGCCATTGAGCGGCGCAAGGCGGCGGCCTTCATTTCAGGCATGCACGGCGGCAACCCACCCCCTTCACCTGGCAAGGTGCGCCGTCTTTGGCGTCTTCGGGAGGACAACCTGGCACTGCTGGCGGCACTATGCTTGCATTAGACGTGGCGTGCTGCTGCGGCATATGCCTGCAAACCCGTATTCTGCACTAGTAGGGCTGTTGAGGTGGCGCTGCCGCCGCCGCCGCCGCGCTCCTTGCGCGTCATGTGCAGGCATGTCACCTGTGCCAGACCGTGCCGCCCTCCTCACTTGTTCGCTTCCTCTTGCCACCCGCAGGTGGGCCCCGGCCAATACGTGGGTCAAGTGGCACTGCTGCCTTCCGACCCAGCCGCAGCAGCAGTGGCAGCCAGCGGTGCCGCCCTCACCGCCGCCCTGGCGGGCCTGCCAGCCAGCGGCGCAGCAGCGGCGGCGGGGGTGGTGCGGCGGCTGAGTGAGGACGAGTTCGAGCTGTACCTTGAGGTGAGGGCCTGCTGCCGGAGGTTTTAGTGCTCAAGCCGTTGCAGGCAGGTACTGTATCGCCTTAGTTCTGATGGCTCGTCAGCATTCAGGCTTACTGAGTCAGCCTCGCATGCGAACAACCACCCAGCCATCCAACCAACCAGCCTGCTATTAACATCCTCCGCAGGCTGAGGAGAGCGGCGTGCAGCACAGCAAGGCCGCAGTCGACCTGCTGCGAACCGCGCAGGACGCGCTGGCGCGCTCTGGTGGGCTGCTGCACCGCACTGGGCTGGTTGGGGACGCATGGGGTTGCCGGAGGCTCGCACGCTGCTGAGCATGCACCGCCTAGGTGTCAGCCATCTGCCGCACCTTTCCTCCACACCTACTGGCCCCTTGCTGCGCTTTGTTGCCTCCCCTCTTCCCTCCTGCAGGCCGGCGGGCCGGCAAGACGCTGCAGCACTGCATGCTGCTGCTGGGGCACGAGCTGCTCGAGGCTGGTGACGCTGCAGCGGCTGAGCGCCTGCTGACCCAAGTGGCAGGCAAGCGGGTGTAGGGTGAAGGTCGGCTAAATTGTGCTGCTCGGGACGTGCACTGCATCCCGGTGCGCAGCTGCCCTGCCTTTGCACGCAGTTTGGAAACCATCACCAGTGCTGCTACTCGGTTGCCTGCGTATATGCCAGCATCCTACTTTGCGCAAGTCGCTTGTGCAGGCTTCTATAGGCGCGAGCGCTGGGAAGGGCCGCTGGCTTCTGCGCTGCTGCTGCTGCGCGAGTGCCACCAGCACACGCACGACTTGGCGGTGCGTGGTACTGTGATCCTGTGCATCTGCATCTGCCTCTCCTTTGATTGCGGCTTGTGGCTGTCCTTTCCTGTTTTGCGTGCGCCTGCTTGCGCCACTCCCGTCTCTCCACCACCCAACAGTGCAACTCACCTCCGCCCACCCAACCTTTCCTTCTGCCCCCACCCCGTCACTGCCACAGGCGCACGCTGAGCTGTCGCTTGAAGTATCCGCCCTTGAAGGCAGCTCCCTTGACCCGGAGCAGCGGGCAGCCATGGCCACCGCAGCTGCCGCGGTACTGGCACCGCCGCCGCCGCTGCTGGACCTCGGAGAGGGCGCAGCAGGCACAGCAGGCGCGGCAGGCGCGGCAGGCACAGCACGGGCCGACCCGCAGCAGACGGTGGAGCAGCAGCAGCAAGGGAGTACACAGTACGCCATTGCAAGCGGCGACTCGCCTTGGCTGACCGTGCTGCCCCTGAGTGTGGGGTTCTTTGACCCGCTGAATAGCGCTGCAGCGGCGGCTGCAGCAGAGGCAGCAGCAGACTCTCCAACCGGTGCTGGGCGCAGCAGGGTGCGGTTTGCAGCGGCAGTGTGGAACAACGCACCTGTTGCACTGCCCCTGGCGGCAGCAGAGGTGCAGCTGAGGGACGGTCTGGGCAGCTACACAGCTCGGCTGCAGCCTGAGCTTGGGACCAGCAGCGGCGGCGGTGGAAGCATAGGTAGCGGAGGCGCTCTGCCGCCCGGCGCCTGGCTGCGCCTGGCGGCAGCTGTGCCTGTCCGCTGCTCCGGCCGGCTAGAGGCAACAGCTGTCACGATGCGCTTCAGTGATGCCAGCAGCAGCGGCACAGCGGCGAGTGTCACTTACCAGCTGCCTGCCCTGCTGCCTGAGTCAGCACAGCAGGAGCAGCCGGCATCGCCACGTGCCGGCCGGCCGCCGCCTGCTGCACCGCCAGTGGCGCTGGGGTGGCTGCGGGGCGGCTGGGCCGGCGGCCGCCCGCCCTTCAGCCTGGCGGCAGGGTAAGAGCGGGTGGGCAGGGTTGTGGTGCTGTGCGGTAGTAATGTGTAGTGACCGATGGCAGTGTGCACTGCTTGGGATGAGCAACTCAAATTCTGCCTGCAAGATGCAACAAATTTAGTCAATATCCCTCCTGCCCGCCCCCACCCTGCCCTGCCTCGCCGCAGCTTCCTGCCGGGGCGCTGGCAGGTGGAGGTGCCTCCGCAGCACGACCCTCCGCTGCTGCTGGTGCAGGCGCCCGAGGCGCTGCTGCAGGGGGAGCAGGCGGCAGTGACCGTCACTGTGAGCGTGGGAGTGCACGCCATTCAAGGGGCAGTGCTTCAGGCCAAGGCGGTACATGTGGACAGCCAGCTCGAGCTGGGCCTGCTGCCAACTGCTGCCTCGCTGACAGCGCTCGCAGCGGGCACAGCAGGCGCCGCAGGCGCAGCAGCAGCAGGCGGCAGCCCAGCAGCGGCAGGGCCAGCGGCAGCGGCAGGACCGGGCGGCGTTGCCACCGCGCTGCCTGTGGGTGCAAGCAGCCCTGGCAGCGGAGGAAGCATCAGGCCAGTCAGCCCCAGCACCGCGGGAGAGCTGCGGTTGGGTGACCTGGCAGCGGGGCAGCGGCGCCAGCTGGTACTGCTGCTGGACGCGCGTTACAGCGGGCCTGTGGACGTGCTGGTGGAGCTGAAGGTAAGCTGTGCTTGCTAAGTGCAGTCAGCTTGATGCGTAGCAACAGATTGCCCTAGGTGGCATGGGCAGCATCATACACTGAGTGTTGTTACTTTGGCTAGTAAGCATGCAAGTCGAGATCCAACCAATACCATAGTTCAACTGCAACCTCTCCTCGTTGCCCCTGCACGCAGTACACGGCAGCTTCGCACGATGTGGGCACCCCCGGCGGCACCACCAAGCCGGAGCAGGGCCACTGCACCGTGCTGCTGCCTGTGCAGGTGCGTGCTGGTTTCGTTGGGTGTGAATGTGGACCATGCTGCTGGGGCTGCTTCGCTAGCTTGGCTTTGGTTTAGTTGGGCCATGCACAGTCACTCATCTGCCATCCCCCATCAACCATTCCTCGTAACTCCCACTCGCACCTGGCACCCGACAGGTACGCGTGCCGTGGCGACTGGCGGTGCAGCTGCTCGGCCCGCCCGCCACCCACACCCTGCTCGCAGCAGCCGTGCCTTCGGCTACCACAGCAGGGCTGGGTGGCAGCAGCGGCGGACCAGACGGGGACGGGGAGCCGGCTGCCCTGCTGGCACAGCAGGCACAGCGGCTGCAGTCGCTGTCCATACAGGATGGCCAGCCTGCAGCTGGTGCCGAGCTGGGCGCAGCAGCAGCGGACAGCCGAGACCTTGCCATGCTGCTGCTGCGCAGCCTGCCGCCGCGGCTGGTGCTGCCGGCGGGGCAGCGCTGCACAGCACTGGTGCAGCTGCAGAGCCAGGCGGCAGTGCCGGTGGATGTGTTGTCGGTGGATTGGGAGGCGGCAGAGGGCGCTGTGGCAACAGCAGCAGGAGCACCACAAGCAGCAGCAGCAGCTGGCGGCTCGGGATCAGCAGCAGCAGGAGCAGCGCCATCAGCAGCGGCAGCGGTAGACACGCTCAGCAAGGGTGATGTGTTCACAGCAGCCTTCAGCCTGGCCAGTGCCAGCTCATCGCCAGCAGAGCTGCCCTCTCTGGGCTTCCTCCGCCTGCGCTGGCGCCGCACGCAGCGGCGATCGCAGCTGGCGGCAGCGGCGGCGCGTGGCGGCAGCCGCCTGGCGCCCGCAGCAGCGGCAGCTGAAGCCGATGCAGCAGACCTTGTTGGCAGCCGGCCAGGCTCGCCCACAGCAACAGCAGCTGCGCCGCCCTGTGAGGTTCTGGTACCCCTGCCGCCAGCCAGCTTTTTGGCGCCGCTGCTCACAGCTGAGCTTCGCTACCCGCCGGACGCCACAGCTGGGCAGGCGGCGGAGCTGGAGCTGCTGTTGAGCAATGGAGGGGCGACCAATCAGGAGGTGGCGGTGGCGGTTGGAGACCCCCACGGGTTCCTGCTGGCAGGTGAGGCGGCAGTTGTTTGGGAGGGCGGGGGAGTGCTGCATGGGCAAGGGAGGCGAGGCAACAGCTAGAAAGGAATGGCGAGGCAAGTGCAAGAGGAGTGGAGGCTGCTGTTGCTGAGCAATGCTGCGTCGCACTCCCACCCACCCTACTGCCCATTGCCAGGCCCCAAGAGCACCACAGTGCAGCTGCTGCCACGCTCTGCTACCACTGTCACGTGGCAGGCAGCGCCATACCACATTGGTAAGGGCCAACGCAGTGGTTAAAAGGATTCTGACGGATGTTTGCGGGAACGCCGGCTGGATTGTAGCTGCTGCCCCTGCAGCTGCTGGTCTGGTGCTGCTGCTGCTGCTGCTGCCGCTGCTGGTGCTGGTGGTATGTGCCATGCTCACCTGCCGCTCGCCGTTTCCCCCTTCCCTTTGGCCTCCCTGCAGGCCTGCTGCCCCTGCCGGAGATTACGGTCACCTCGGCGCAGCATGGCCAGGCGGCGCCGGTCAGCCGCGGCTGCACCCTGTTTGTGGAGCGCCCTCCAGAGCAGGTGGAGGCGGCAGCCAGCGGGCTGTGAAGCGGCGGCCTTACGGCGGCTGGCGACTTGGTGACCCAGCATAGGTGAACATGGATGGATGGCAGCATTGAGCAGTTCTATTGTGTGCCTGCAGCCGTGCGATTTCATGTGTGCGACTGCTGTAGCTGCTGACCTGTGCTGTAAGACGGCTTGCAGAAGCAGGCAAGCAGGAAACAGCATAAAGATGCAGCAAGCTGCACTGGCTCCGGCAATCAGCTGCAGGGGTGTGCATTGAGGGCCCATGGACGGGTCAACGAGACCAAACCCAAGCGCTCAGCCAATCGTCGCCGCCGCCCGGTCAGCGCCAGCACGCACCGCATGTCAGTCTGCATGACGGCCCGAGCTGCAAACCCCAACCGATCTGGGTTTGGCCAGCGTCAACACATTATAAACACCAGAAGCAACAGCATGACAGCCATGAATTTGAGGAGCGAAGCAGGAGGAGCCAGGCGGCGGCGCGCCCCGTCGGCGAGCGCCAGGAAGCATGAGCGGCGGCGCCCCATCCGGCTTGTGCAGTTCCATCCGCTTGCAGCGCGCCTCCTCAGTTGCCAGTGGGTATAAACCCTTCATTACCCGCATTTGCTGCGTTTCTGGCCTCCAGCAGCCGACCCGCCCCAGCTAAGCTCGGCCCCAGGGCCGCCCCTGCCTGCCCTGCCTGCCGCTGACGCCCAGCCATGACATCCAAGGTCAGCCGAGGCTTCGTGGGCATGTTTAGCAAGGCCACGCCCGCAGCCGACGCCTCGAAGCTCAAGCCCGGCGTGGCGCTGCCGCACGTCACGCTGCCCACCACAGAGGCTAGTGCAGGGGAGGGCAGGTGCAGAAGGCAGCAGGGGCAGCCGCAGCGACAGCCGCAACGGCAGCCGGCGACGCGCCGGCAACGCCGCCGAGCTTTGCCGCGTCCGAGGCGCTGACAATGCTTGCTCGCGTACTGCATCGTCTCTTATCCTGGCTGGCCCATGTTCATCGCAGGGCGGGCGTGTGGAGATTGGAGCACCCACCGGCCGCTGGCAGCTGGTGGTGGTGTATCGAGGCAAGCATGACCCGCTCTGCGTCACATACCTGGCGGCGCTGCAGGTCGGCAGGAGTTGAGGGGAAGTACGGCTTTGTTGCATGGCTTAGTAGCACGGCAGTGAGCTGCAGCCTGCCATGCGCTCTTGGGGATGCCGCACCAGTGCAAGAATGCGCGGGGCCTGCGGGCGGCGGCAGGGTGCCCGCTGGCCTTCCCCCTCGCCGAGCCTGCGGCCACAGCCCGGCGGTCGCATTGTCTGCCCCGCCTGCATGCCCCGCCTCACCAGCAGAACCCCAGTCAGCCACGCCAACTTAGCACGCCAAACCCGCCTGTCCTGTGACACAACCCATTCCTTGCAGCACCTCATGCCCGAGTTTGAGGCGCTCGCCTGCGATGTGGTGGCGGTGTCGGCCGACACGCGCGGCAAGGCGTGCTCCTTCGTGAGTTCCGCTCTGCTTGCTAGTGCCACGTGCATTTGAGCTTTGTGGGCTGATATGGGCTGTAGTGTCATGCCTCCCAGGCATGCTTTTCTGGTGACTGCTGAGCGCCTGCCTGCTACACAACCAGGCATGCCCCTCATGCAGCGAGCAGGAGTGCTCAGCTGCAGCACCGTATGCGTAGCATAGAGTACACCTGCAGTTCGGTGGCACACGTGTATTGCTTTCACCCCTTGCCTACGCCCTCTCAGGTGGACGACCTGCGGGGCGCGGTGCTGGCAGTCAGCCCCGACACCCGCGCAGGGCGCATCGGATTCAAGGCAGGTGGCAGTACTTTTTTAACACACTCTGCCGCCGCCTCAATGGCCTTCGCTGTGCATGCGCCGACTTCCTGCTGCATCGAACGAGGCCACTCTCAGCTGGCCAGCTGCACTCATGTTTAGTGCAGCACATGCACCGCTGTCTACTCTTCCGCTTTCTGCATGCACGCGCAGGTGGCATACGGCCTGAACGAGGAGCAGATGCGGCGCTGGGGGCTGTACATCTCCCGCCCCCTGGGCCCTGAGGAAAGCATCAACCTGTTCTCAGGTGCGGCTGATAATGTCTCCACCAAGGGCCAGTTTACAGGGCATTTGGCAGGCGCGGGCCGATGACTTAATGGCACAAGGCCGCCTGTCTGGTGCGGGGTTTCAACACTGCATCTTGCAGCACCGCACATGCTGCGTATTTTGCTCTCAGGTCCGGCACGTTTCTGGTCAGGGGTTGGCAATGTTTGCCAGCCGCTGGCCAGGGCATACCGTACTCGAGAGCAAACACCAAGCAGTGGTGCTCTTGCAAGCCTTGCAAGCACACTGCAAGCAAGCGCAGCATGCCGTTTGTCCAGCCGCCGGCCGGCGGCGCTGCAAAGGTGACGCCCTATTCCCGCGGCGTTCAACAGTGCTCATCCTCCACATCTTCTGCCCAGCGGATTGTCATTGTGACACACCGCGGATTGTCATTGTGACACACCGCTGGGCAGGTGCGGAAAGGCTGGGCGCACTGGTGTAGCGGGGGTGGAGGGCAACTGCCGGGGCCCTCAGCGTCCTTCTTCTGTGCTGATTGCACTGCGGAGTCTGGGCAGCAGCAGTTGGCCGCATCGCGCGTCCATGCAGCTCCTTTCTTGCCAGGGCTGCATGCTAAACTGTAGCAGCTCATCGGTGCTCTAGAATCGCTTAAAGGGTCCCGCCTGCGGCGTGTTAGGGCACATGCCGCTGGCCGGCGCTCTGGCGGTTCTTGGGCACCGCAGCGGCTGGCTGTGCAGCATGTAGCGAGGCGGCAGTGCTCTGCAACGGCACCAGCCAGCTGCACCCGCAGGATCACCGTCTTGGCCTTACTCAAACACACCGAATGGTGTTGACCGTTGGCTCACGACCACGGCATTGCCTGCAGCAGGTCAGCTGCTGTTGCAGCGCCGCTGCCGTTCCAGCCAAAGCAGGGCCATGTTGCCGCGCAGAGCAGCGATGGCAGCAGGCTGCCCCCGCTAACCGCCCTGCTGCTGCAAGCAGCTCGCCTCGGATATCGCCGCGGTTCTGCTGGCCAGCGAACAGTCCTCAGCAGATGCTTCGTTGGCCACGGGCTGCTGGTGCTTCACTGGAGCACTGCTTGGGGTGGGGCTGGCACCTGTGCTGCCATGTTTGAGCTGGTGGCGCAATGCCAGTGGGTGCGGAGTATCGCAGTGCTGTTTGTGTGCTTGCAGATCGGGCGGGTGCGCACAGAGCAAACATGTGCCAATGGTGCGCTGCTGCAATGTACTTGGATGTCTCCTCTTCGTACTGCCGCGCCTGGCGCCACGTGCGGCTGTACGGAGGGGAAGCAGAGGTACATTGCAGCGGCCAGCAGCATGATGCTCTCAGGGGGTGGAGAGTTCTGATGGCCGCCGGCCAGTGAAGGGGTTAGCCCGCAGTTGCTCAAAGCACTGGTCTTGCAGACCTGCAGGTGGTGCGCGCGCGCCTTGCTGGCTCGCACCCTGACCTGTTCCTCCTCCCCTCCCCTTCTCCCTGCCCCATGCCTCCCCTCCTCCCTTCCCTCTGTCTCCCCTCCCCGCAGAGCCGGCGCTGTTCCTGGTGAACCCTGCGGGCCTGCTGCACGTCATGGTCTACTCCAACGCCTCCTTCGCCCGCCCCGACCTCAAGCAGATTGCACAGGGTGGGTAGATGGTGGGAGGTGTGGGCAGGCAGGCAGCGCGTGTGGGGGCTGGCTGGAAAGCGGCAGCAAGCTGATGGGCGGCAGGGCAGCAGGGGCAGCAGCGGGTCCCACAAGGCGTAGAGATGGGCCAAGCCTTCAGCGTGGCGCGCGAAAGGCACAGCACCGTGCATGCGCAGCATGCTTCTCAGTTCGGCTTGTGTGTCGCAGGCACTGCATGCAAGGGAGCTTCCCGCCCCTGCCACTGTGCCACCGCCTGCAGGCATCAAGATGGTGCAAGACCGGAAGCAGCCCATCCGCGGCACCTACTACTGAGCTGGAGGTTGAGTCGATATCCTACCAGCGATGCCACGGAGCTGGAAAGAGAGGCAAACCCAACCAACGCAACGACTGGGGGGAGGGCGGGCGCCCGAGTTGAAGCAGCAGCGGCAGCGGCAAGTTGTGCTGCCGCCCCGGCGCTGTGCAGCGCCGCTGCAACGGTGACAGTCTGACTCGCACAGCGCACGTGTGCATGTCAACAAAAGGGGTTATGCAGCTGCACGGATTCTTGTAAGTTTGTGAAAAAAAAAAAATCGAGGCGGGGAAGCGCGCACGGCGCGTCGCCGACAGCCGGCCTGTTCATGGGCCCGTTGGCAGCAATTCCGCATTCACCAGCGGCCCCACTGCCGACCATCGTGCGATCGCCGCCCCAGCAGCCGCCAGCAGCAGGCGAGCAACGTTGGGGTTCTCCAGCACGGCGCAATGGAGGGCGGCGGGGGCCTGACGGCCTACGAGCAGAAGCGCCAGCGGCGCCTGGAGGAGAACCGGCGCAAGCTGGAGGAGATGGGGCTGCAGCAGGTGCGCGCCCGAGTTAACACTTTCGAACGGGGGCTCGAACGCGGGCGCCGCCCCCACGCCTGCAATCTAGTTGCCTGCCGCTCCGCGATGCAGCGCGCCCAGGCACCGCAGGTACCCCCTCCCGCTCGCCGCCGCCGCTGGGCGACGCCGACGGGCGCCGACAGCCCAGCAGGGCTCACCCCTGGGCCTCTCCTCGTCCTCTGTCCGCCTCGCAGATGGTGACTGACATGGCGCAGGCCGCTGGCGGAGCGCAGGCAGCCAAGAAGAAGAGGGAGAAGAAGGCGCCCGAGGCGCCGCTGGAGCCGTCGCGCAGGTGGGCGTTGGGGTGGCGGGAGCGGCATTTGCACAGGGCAGGGGGATGCACACATCTGGGCTGCAGGTCCAGCCGCAACGAAGGCAAGGTGGTCGGCTATATCGTTCTCATTTTGCTCTGTTGGACACACATACCAACACCTGCAGGTCCAGCCGCAACGAGGGCAAGGTGGTCAGCTACCGGTTTGAGGAGGAGCGGGGGCCGCCGCGCCCGCCCCGCGATGGACCGCTGGTCAAAGGTGGGCGGGAGGAGAGTGCATAAGTGGCACGGGGGAGGGCTGAGTTGCTTGGGATGGCAACGCCCTGGGGTGGCTGGTGAGGTGAATCAGCGCAGCAGCGGTGGATGCCTGCGGCTGCTGTGCGCCTCGTTTGCGTCGGCTGTGCCTCCCACGCCCATGTGCATACCTCACATACGTACGTCTGTGTTCCTCCTCCTTCTAACGCAGACGGCGAGTGTGAGGAGGTTTACGGCGAGGCGCACGTGCTGGCGCTGGGCAGCTACACCAAGGAGTGGTGAGCGCGTGGTAGCTGTTCGTTGCGGTCTTCTGCTATGCAGGGAAGTGTCGAGATAGCAATACAGTGCGCGTTGGGATGCCAAGAGGCTGCCCAGCTTTCAGCAAAGGCTGGGCAATAGTTGAAGTGAAACGCTGAGCCCCACTCCTGTTGCCCCGCAGGGAGATGTTCACCGATGGATACGACCCCGCCTCCGGCGAGCGGTGAGCGGGCACATGCTATTGCATCCAACCAACTTAGCGGCGAGTCTCGCGCTTGGCTTGCAAGGGTGTGTGTGCACGGAATTCAAAAGGCGCACCTCATTCCCTTCTGTCCTCGACCCACTGGCTTTGCGTTTTCCTGCCACCCACCCACCATTGCAGCATCTACGACCCCGACAACGGCAAGTCGTGCCACCAGTGCCGCCAGAAGACGCTGGGACTGCGCACCGCCTGCTCCCGCTGCACCTCGGGCCTGGTGAGTGGTCTCTCTATTCTGTTTACTCTATTTGGCTGCCTCTCACCCAAGAAGGAAATGGACTGCGCACCGCCTGCTCCCGCTGCACCTCGGGCCTGGTGAGGAGGGAGTTTGCTGCCTGCTCACCTGTGTGTGCCTGCCCAGCCAGTCGTGCTCCGCCTGCCCTGCCTGTAATGCAGCATTACGGCTGGGGGCGCTCTCACACCACTCAATCATGTTTCGTATCCGCAGGGCCAGCTGTGCGGCGACTGCCTGTTTGCGCGGTATGGCGAGCACGTGGAGGAGGCGCTGGCCAAGCCGGGTAGGCAGTTGATTGCACCGCCAGCGTTCTATTCCACTCCTTATACATCGAGTTGTATATCGAATGCGGCAGTAGGGCATGTGGAGGAGGCGCTGGCCAAGCCGGGTGGGCTGAGACATTGCTTGTTGCGTATATCTCTCTCGCCCAGGTCGTGATTTGTGCAGCACACCTGCCTTGCTGCTGCAGCTGCACACTACCTGCACTGTGCTGTTGTCTCCAAGCGATGCAGTCCTGCCGTGCCTGGCCCGCATGCAGACTGGCCGTGCCCTCTGCCGCGATGCTGCACTGCCTGGCTGCCGTTCTGATACACACACAATGCCTGCCCTCACACATTTCTCCAACTGCAGACTGGGTGTGCCCCTGCTGCCGCGACCTCTGCAACTGCTCCACGCACCGGAAGAAGAAGAAGTGGGAGGCCACCGGCCAGCTGCACCGCTCCGTCAAGGCGCGGGGTGAGGCTCTGCACATCACGTGCAATTTCGTTAGGGCACTGCAGTAGGGCCCGCTGCGTGCGTGCCCACGCTGCCACTCTGCTTGATGTGAGCGGCAGGAGTGTGCATGGCTGCTGGTGCTGCGGGTGCTGCTGGTTGCTGATTCGCCGGCATGGCGCACTGCCCCCCATCGCTCAGACCCTACTGACCTCTTGTCACTCACTTGCACCTTCTTGCCCCCCTGCAGGCTACCTTTCTGTCGCGCACTACCTGGTGCTGAACAAGGCTGGCGGCCTGCGCGCCAAGCGGGCTGCCCTGGAATCCGGCTTCTGCCCGCCCGACCTGGCGGGTGAGCTGTGGCTGGGCTGGTATGTGGGTGTGGGTGTGTGCAATTTGCTGCTGTGAAAGGCACAGGTATGCTAGCTGCCTGCAATCCACCCCACCTGCCTGTCAATGGGCACTGCAGCCGAGCTATTTCTGCAACTCACCCACCGCCAGCCCCACCCCCAACTGCAGCCAAGCTGCGGGTGGAGGTGAAGCAGCTCGAAGAGGAGGCGGCTGCGCGGGCGGCACGCGGCGAGCCCGATCCTGAGGAGCAGCAGGCGGCAGCCGAGCAGGCGGCAGCTGAGGCGGCAGCGGCGGAGCAGCAGCAGGGCAAGGGCGGCAAGGCGGCGGGCAAGAAGAGCGGCAAGCGGGCCAGCAGCGGCGGCGGCAAGAAGGGTGCCCGTGCACAGGGCGAGGCGGGCCCGGCGGCAGCGGCAGCCGGCGAGGGGCAGCAGGCAGCTCCCAAGCGCCGCAAGTCTGCCGGCAAGGGCAAGGCCGCTGCTGGGGAGGGCTCTGCTGCGGCTGCACCAGCGGTGGCAGAGGGTGCAGCGGCTGAGGCGCAGCCTGCTGGTGGCAAGAAGGCCGGCGCTGCCCGCAAGCGCTCTTCGGCCGGCAAGGCCAGCAAGCGGCAGCCAGCTGCAGCTGCTGCAGCAGCTGAGCCCGGTAGCCCGGTCAGCTCCCCGGCCGCTGCGGCAGGCCAGCTGGAGGCGAGCGGCGGCAGCGGGGCGGTGGCGGCTGCTGAGCCTGCTGAGCCTACCCCTGATGCTGAGCAGCAGGCGGCAGTGGCTGCAGAGGCAGATGAGGCGGTGACTGCCGCCATCGCGGCGACCTGCAAGGTCGGCAGCGGGCGCAAGCGGGGCTCCCTGCCGGGCAGCGGCACGCTGGAGGGTGTGGTGGCGGCGCCCGTCCGCCGGCGGCGCAGCAGCGCAGGTGAGAGGCGGGTTAGGGTGGCTGAGGAGTTCACTGACGAAAGTTGGAGCTGTGCAGATGTGGGTGCAGCAGGCTGTGAGCTCTGTGGGCTGCTGAGCAGTTTGCTGTGCCAAGTTTGAAGCGCTGATGACCAACTGAGTTCCCTCCCTCTTGTTGCTGCAGGGCGGCAGTGAGTGTGGAACCAGCGAGGCTGCACACACGTGCAACACAGGCTGACTGAACGATGGGCTGCGCCCTGACTGAAATGTGCTTTTATTCTCGCCGACATGAGCTGACGTTTGATGATGACTGATGCGACAGCATTTGAACACCTGCAGTAGCAGCACTGTAACCGACTTCACTTCCGCTGGACTAAGGGTTGCTGCTGCATGCTCACAGGCAGGGTTTGCCACAGGCAGGCTGAGAGAATGTGCAATCGCAAGCTGCCACCCGTCCTGCCGTCCATCACGCCAGCACCAGCTTTGCGTAGGGGCGTAGGTAATTCTCCAGCTTCCCAGGCCAGCTAACATTTGTTGCAGATTCTGCAAATGTCATCCTGCTGCACAGCTCTTCCTCCAGCCCACGAGGCCACTCAGTCTTGGACAGCAGGGCGCTGGCCGTCTTCACGCTGGCCAGCCCGCACAGCACATCTGCACGTTTGCAGACAGAAAGTGTGGCGGGGTCAGTCCAAAACAGCAGGTCCCTGGTTATATCACCGGCAGCAGCGTGCTTGGCCTGCAAGATGTTCAATTGAACTCACCTGCTGGCGAAAAGGTGTACAGGCGAAGCGCTGGCAGGGCCGCCACACGGGCGACTGCAGTGTGGGCATCAACGCCGGGCGGCAGCGGCAGGGCCACCGCCGGGCCCAAGCTGCCCGACTCCCAGCTCGCCAGCTTGCCGACGATCCGGCCTGAAGCGCTGTAGACGCACAGCAGCGTGGAGGACTGGCTGCAGCTGAAGGTGGGCTTGCAATGCACCAAGGCTACCACCGCCGGCTGCTCGGCCAGCTCCATCAGCCTGGCCTGCAGGATGATGCGCCCGACAAGGGGGCGTGGGAGCTCCGCCATGATCTGGGCCTCAGGGAGCGGGGAGGCATTCCAGCCTTGCCTAGTCAGCGCTGCGTTGGCAACTCTGCGCTGTGCCTGCTGTGCCCTCCCAGCCTCCCATTCGGCTGCTCCCGACTGCCCTATGCTGCCTCTGGTGTGTGCATGCTTACACTGACCAGCAGCAAAAAATACAGCAGGCTCGGCACAGGAGCAAGCGAGAGAGAAGAGTACACAAGCTGCAGTGAAGAGATCCAGGCATAGCGGCGCACACAGCGGCAATGCTGATGGCTGCCAAAACGGGCGAGCGCTGCCGCACTAGCCATGCGTCAGCAGACGTGCACGCCAGGCCTAGCTGCTGCCGCCATGCTGCATCCCAGCCTGCTGCTGACGGGGGCGCCCCCGCCGCAAAGCCGCTACCGCTGCTGGCCGGGGAAGGAGACCAGGCCCGAGGCCTCCAGCCCGATGCGCGCCACATCGCCCACGGGCGACACCTGGCCCTCGCACTCGGGCTGGAAGCGCGCCTTGGTGTAGGGGTCCTCCACAAACTGAAAGGGAAGGGAACAGAGGAGGCAAAGGGTTAAGAGTGCGTGCACAGGCAGGGGGTGCATGCGTTGTGGTGGTGCACCGAGGCGGGCAGATAGGACGTTACAGGGCGGCTGCCGGGCTGTTCTAGCCCACCCTGCTCATGCTGCCAAAGTCGCTCCCTCTGTCTCCATTTCTTGCAATCTGTGCCGCCTGCTCGCCCTTTATTCCCCGCCCTGCGCCCCCGCCCACCTTGTTGCCGCGGTAGATGGGGGTGAAGGTGACGGAGCAGATGTCAAAGGGGTTGCGCGCGTCGTAGTTCAGCTGCATTGGTGCAGGGAGCCAAGGTCAAGACATGTTGCGGTTGCCACTGTCCATTGGTAGGGCCAGAGATGCCAAGTGGCAGCCCATCCCGTGCTCAACAACCGCAGGCTGGGTAGCACACAGTGCTTGCAGCCGGGCTCCTGGCCATCATTTTAACCCCTGTGAAGCACCTGCTCCGCATCCGTGGGCTGCTTCTCGCACGCCGCCAGCACCTGCCGCGCCTGCGCCGCCATCTGCAGGTGTGGAGCAGCAGGGGAGCGGTGAGTGAGCGATAACATGCGGTTCAGCAGAGCCAGAGATGCCCCCTGCTGCAGCAGCAGCCATCTGATGTCTTCATTTACATGTGTGTAGCCACCCCAGCTTTCCACAAACAGCCTCTTCTGGCAGTTCCTATCCGGCATTTGTACACCCCACCCCTGCCCCACCTTCTCGTCTGGCTGCAGCTCCAGCAGGCGCACAGCGCGGCACACCCGTGCAGTATTTATGCCCCATCCCACAGCTTGCTCACAACCTCCCCACTACTGCCACCCACCTTCTCGTCCGGCTGCAGCTCCAGCAGGCGGCGGCAGAAGGTGGCACAGGTGTTGTAGTTCTTCAGCTTGAAGAACACGCTCATGGCTG
>VFQQ010001511.1_pt1 | contig 31757 bp, 72 predicted proteins | sample 3512341 | NCBI WGS metagenome assembly VFQQ01 (sample SAMN10412373, study PRJNA504923) | tailings metagenome | isolation source: Relicate 2 Philex TSF1 revegetated site | place: Philippines: Tuba, Benguet | collected 2017-08-29
GGCTGGAGGTTGGCACGCAGGCAACTGCTTGCTTCTTGGGCGCTGCTGTCCTGCTTCCGATCCCACCGGGCTGCTCAGGTGGTGTCATCCTTGCCACTCCTGGTCACGGCTTGTGTCTCAACAAAATTTTGCAACGCAGCCCACAACAAGGAGCTGGCCATGGACATCATGAAGCTGCGCATCCACCTGCGCACCAAGTGCGCCCACCTGCGGCTGCCTGTGCTGGTTACGTACGGCCCTGCCCTTGGTGGTGCTTCTGCTCTGACCGGTGACGTGCCTGGCTTACCGCGCGCGTGCGTACAAGCTGCTGTGGTGCCTGCTGCGTCATAGCTCTGGCTTGCTTATCGGCCCGGCCGCCCACTGCTTGCCCGCCCGCCGCCTGCCAGGTACGCGGCCCAGATTGCGCAGTGGCGCAGCGAGCAGGGCATCAAGGCGGACGGGGAGATGCGCACCACGCAGGAGCTGGTGGGCGGCTGAATTTGGCACTGCTGCCTGGGGTGCTGCAGGCGCTTCAATTGGGCCTAGCTCATGCATGCACCGCCACTTGCTGGAGACGTTGCATGCTCTGCTGCAACTCGGCGGCTGCTGTTCTTCTGCCCGCTGCTCACCATGCCCCCTGGCCTCCCCTCGCTGCTCTCCCCACTATTTCCCCCCTGCTGCTGTTCTCCGCCCGCAGGCCGAGCTGCACACCGCCATCAAGCGCTCCATCCAGGCCACCGGGCTGTTTGAAGGGCAGGCCCGCACCCGGGAGGTGAACATGCTGGCCGAGATGACGGCCTACGGCGACAGCGGCGCGTTCCTGGAGAAGGTGCGCTGGATGTGTTGCATGAGGAAGTTGAAGCGCACGGAGGACATCTGTTGAACGGCAATGCCCACGCTGCTCCTCACTGCACCAAGCTCACGGTTGGTGCGCTGGTGTGCTCACCTCTTCGCTGCTCTTTGATACCTCTCTGCCCGCAGCTGGTGACCCCCATCTTTTCCTTCCTGGCCCTTGAGGTGGACAAGAAGGGCACCAGCCGGCAGGAAATTGGGTGCGCGCGCCTGGCTGGGGCTGGGTAGGTGCCTCGCTCTGATGTGCCGTTGCTGCAGCGGAGGGCAGCCCCTCAGCAGGCTGCGGCCGCTAGTGGCCTTTCAGCAGTCTGCTGCCTGTCCCCAGCACCGCATTCCCTCGACCCAATACGTTGCAGCGCACGTGTGGCATATGACGACGTGAACGAGTCGCTGTGCATGCCGGAGGTTGTGCGCAAGGTGCGTCGCCGCGGTAGCTTATGCTGTTGTCTCCAGTCACCGTTATTGAAGACACTGCGCTGCTGGCCTCCAGGGCCTCTTCCATCACTCCAGCACTCAGCTTCTGTCACGCGTGGTCACATCGATTCCTATGCAATGCTGCAGACGCTGGGCCGGCTGGGCGTGCAGTGGGACCGGCGCACACGGGGCATGCGTGTGCCCCGCGACCTGTACGGCAACCTGCTGTCGGTGAGCAGGCTGGGCTGGCTCTGGTTTGGGCTGGCCATGGTCAGTCCCTTGGGCACGCGGCAGCTCAGCGCTTGGTAGAGCCGCTTGCCACATGCAGCCCCTTGTGATGCACGCATTCTCCATCCCATACCCGCTGCCCCAACTGCCCAACGTGCGCGCTGCCCCCACCTGCCCAACTTGCGCCCTGCCCCAGATCGGCAACATCTCCATCGACATGGCCGGCGGTGATGAGGATGAGCTGCACAGCCAGGTGCCCGCCAAGCCAGCCGCCTCGGTGCGCCTGGGGTACGACGCCACCTCCGCCCGCGACTGGTGCGTGGAACTGAGGAAGGGGCTAAGGGCTGCTTATGATGAAACGCCGTCATCCGGTGTCTCCTGGTCTGCCTGGCATGCGCTGTGCATGCTGGGCGGCACGCTGTGCTGGTGTGCAGGCAGTGGTGGCGACAGCGTGGCATGCACGGCACCAGCTCCAGCCTTGCGCCAAGGCTGCGAGGTTGCAACACCTGCCGTGCTCACCCATGTGTGACAATCTGTACCCCGCCTCTACCACCCGCACAGGTGGAAGAACTTTGTGTTTGGCAAGACATTTGTGGAGCGGCGCTCGCTGTGGACCATGTACCGGTGCGTGGCTGCAGTGCCTTGGTGCTGCGCCTTGAGGAGGGATCGGCTGGCAGGGCAGCACTGCGTCCGCTCACCCACCATTCCTCCTCTGCCGCCCCTCCTCGCCACAGCACCTTTTACCGCGTGTGGGCCTTCCTCATCCTGGAGTTCCACTTCATGGCCGTCATGCTGTGGGGCTGGGACAGCATGCAGGTGCGGGGGCGGGTGCGCCATGAATGGGATGGTTGGTGGGTAGTGCGGGGCCGACCAGCTGCGAGACATGCCCTGCCTGATCAAACTGCCATGCACGCCCAGACACGCCAAGCCGTCCACTTGAATGGCACGCCTGGCGTGCCTTTGCCGCACAACCGCATCCAGCCAGCCTCACGAGTGCAAGTGCCAAGCATGCCCACGCCCCCAACACACGTGTGGCTCTACATGCCCGGCCCCCCTCCCTCCTAGCAGAACGGCTCCTACTACGCGCTGTGCTCGGTGGCGCTGGACCACGCCTTCCTGTCGCTGCTGGAGCAGGTGGCGGGCGCTTGGACGCAGCGCGCAGTGTGTGAGTGGGGCGGGGCTCATGTGTGTGTGTGGCGCATTTGCTAGCAGGTGTGGGTTGCGGGTGTGTCTGGCGTTCGCATGGCTGGCGCTTCAGTGGGTTGGCTGTATCTTCTGTGCACCAAACCTGCCATGCACAGTTTTTTGTTTGCTCTGTGCCCTCACTCTCCACCCCGGCCTGCCCCGCCCACCCCACGCCCCGCAGACAAGGGCCAGCGGGTGCTGGGCCGGCCCTTCTGGCGGCACTACGCGCACGGCATCATCGATTGGCTGGTGGTCAACGTGGTGCTGTACCTCTGCCTGGCGGCCCAGGTGTGCGGACTGGGTGTGCGGAAAGGAGGATTGCTGATTTATGTTGCGGAGCGTGCCAGGTGCCAGCGCCTCAAACTGATTCTCTCGAATGCCTCTGCACCCAGTCAGGCCGACTGCACACTCCTCTCACTGCGTGTCCCGCCCCTTTGCCACTGTCCAGCTCACCGGCTTCATCAAGTTCCAGCTGTTTTACTACGTGTCCGCTGGCTATGCGGGCCTGGTGGTCGTGCACGCGGTGAGCACCCTTGGTGCTGCGGGGGCTGCTCCTGCTGACTGTGCTGGCCAGGGGCCGCTGGGCCTCATTTGGCAGGGCTGTCACGGAAGGTGCCTATGGGCTGCTACCTTGCCATGACTGATGTTCTGCCCACCCTCCACGACTTTGCTCTGACCCAACGCCCGCCCCCACCCCACCCCACCCACCCCGCCAGGTCATCACCACCCGCGATGGCTACTGCGTCTCGCTGTCCAACGAGCTGGCCGCCAAGCTGCGGCGGTGGCGGCGCGACCCGCGCTCCTGCTGCGGCCGCGGCTGGTCGCCTCTCATCTGGTTCCTGGAGCGGGTGGGGGCATCCAGTGCGCGGCCTGTGGGGCAAGAGTACCTGGCGCCTTACCACATGCGGGTGGGTGGCGGGAGGCGAGGGGGCTGCGAGGTGGTGGGGTGGAGCAGCGGGGTATGGAAGTGATATTGAAGTGGGTGACAGGCCAGGTACTTCAGCACGCCTAGCTGCACAAAACCAACCGGCTGGACCAGGGCCACCACGTACGATTGCCTGTACAGCTGTTCATGCCGCTAGCCTGATGCAACACGCCGCCTGTCTGCCCCGCGCGCCTGCAGGTGGGCTGGTCCAACTTCTTCACCAACGTGCTCTTCTGGGTGCTGGTGCTGGCCGGCAAGTTTGCCTTCGACTGGTTCGCGCTCATGAAGTGAGGAAGAGAGCAGGGGGCCAGGAAGGGGGGCTGGCAGGGTGCTGGACATGGTGGTACATGTGGGCATGCTTGTCTTCATGCATGCTATAGCTTGCACTGCTAGCCCCATGCTGCATTCCATGCAGCTGGCCAGCTCGCAACCCACCCTTGCCCCCCCCTTCCCCGCACCCCACCCCTCTCCCCGCTCAGGCCGCTGAGGAAGCCGGTGATCGCGCTGTGGAATCACGACTGGCTGGCCGTGGACCACGGCAACGGCCCCACCGCTGCAGACGGCGACTTTGTGCTGGTCATCGCGCGCTGCGCACCCTCGTTCATTGTCATGATGAACGATGCGCAGGCGCGTGGTGGGGGTGGGGATCGTGTGTGCTTGTTGGGACAACCACTGTTGCAGGATGGTGCGGGCGGCAGCAGTCTTGAATGCACGCCGCCACAGCCGGACACCCCAGCAAGGACGGCGGCAACCAATACATGAGTGGCATTTGTCATCTCTCACGCTGTCCCCAACTGCCGCAGGTGTTTTACTACATTGTCATGGCGCTGTTTGGCACGATGAAGGGCATTGTGCAGCTCAACCTGGGCGCCATCTCCACCTTTCAGGTGGGTGTGGTGGGTGCTTGGCTTGGCACCTGACTGGCAAGCAGGCTCGGAAGCTTTCCAGCTGGCCGGAGCTAGATGTGCAGTAAGGTATCAAGCCGCAAGTATACTGTCCCCTGCTCCCGCCGCCCAAACTGCCGATCACACTCTCACACTGCTGCCCCTGCCCCCCTGCCACTGGCCGCAGGAGGTGGTGGTGGGCTTCCACAAGGCGCCCAAGCGCTGGTGGGACGCCTGCACCTCCCAGAAGGGCAAGCAGAACCTGTACAGGTGGGGTAGGGGCGGGCAGGCAGCTGAATGAAGGGGGGGGAAGGAGGGCAGCGTGGCGGCCATGCACTGCCTCGTTCAAGCTGCATACTTCTGGCCAGCTACGCATGCCATGGCCCAATAACAGGGGTTCTGGAACCGCAAGCTTGCATGAAGCCATGCCTCAATCGGGTTTCGGCCATCTGCTCCCTCCCCAACACAGTGCCATTGACGGCCTGCAAACCGGTTCGGGCACTGTGGGACGCCGGGGCGCCGGCTCCGAGTATGCAATGCCCGGCGTGCACGTCAACAAAGACACACTCAACGCGCTGCAGGTGACTAGGTCTGTTTGTTTGTTTGTCTTCCTATGCCTGTGCGGTCGGTGGCAGCAGGAAACCGGCAGTGGTGGTGCGTAAGGTATTGAGGACCCCCGAGCAGCGCAGGAACCACTATGCACCGGCCGCCATGTGCGTTGATGTTTGGCCCACCCTCGGCCCCAAAAAAACGCCCGTCTTCCCTGCAGCAACGCGCCTTCAACCACAACCGGCTGAGCCACACGGAGCGGCTGCTGCAGAACACGCAGGACATTGTGAAGCAGAGCCAGGAGAAGAAAGGCGAGGGCTGGCAGACCTGGAGGGTGCTGCAGGGGAAGGGGAGGGCAGCCGAAGTGGGCAGGGAGTTGCGGTGTGCATGCAGTTGAGCATGGGGGGCACGGCGCGTCTGCGCGGCATTTGGTGTACATGCTTGAATCCACTCGCCCGCCCAGCCAAGCTGACTGCCTGAGCCCAGCCCATCCTGCTGCCCCCCCGCCCTGCCGCAGTGCTGACCTACTTCGAGGACAACCGTGTCGCGGAGTGGCTCGTGTTCAGCGATGTCTGGAACGCCGTGCGTTGATGCTCAGACTCGCGTTTGACAACTGGTTGATGCGTTTGGGAAAGTAGCAGGCTGTGGCACGTCAGCACCAGCACGCAAGCCTTGCAACAAGAAGGCCCGCCCAAATTCCTGCCCGCCCTGCCAACCTTCACCTGCTGCTTCACGTGGCGACCCGTTCAGCCTGTGCCTGCTCCCCCCTTCAGGATTGTGGAGGAGCTGCGGACGTGGACCTGGTGCATGGGCAGCAAACGTCTATTTTGCCTCGCACATCTCGATGCACACCCCCTTTCACCTGCTGATCAGATTGTGGAGGAGCTGCGGCTGGTGCCCCTGGTGTCTCGATAACGCACGATTGCGCCATCCTGCCTCCCACTGCCCAGCCCTCACCCTGCCCTCTTCTTGCCCGTGCCCTTCCACTGACTTTTCAACAGATTGTGGAGGAGCTGCGGGACGTGGACCTAGTGAGCGACGCCGAGCGCGACAACCTGCTGTTCGTGCACCTGGACATCGACCCCTCCCTGGAGATCCTGGACGGCATGCGGTGAGCAAGGGCAACTGGTAGTTCAAGTGCAGATCGAAGTACAAAGGAGTGTCAGGTGTCAAATTAGCGCAGCTGTCGACCCCTCACGGGAGATCCTGGACGGCATGCGCTGAGGGGGCGGGTTCTAGCTTGCTGAGCAGCAGTTTGTGCAACGGGTTGGTGCTGCGCAGGTGGATCACAGCCTGGCTGCCCTGCCGCATGCGACATGCGTGTCGCCGCTCACCCCTGCCCTCTGCCCTCTGCCCTCCCCCCAGCCCCTTCATGCTGCCCATCTTCTTCTACGGCGGCCAGATCAGCAAGGCGCTCGAGTCGCCCTCCCTGTCCGCCAGCCAGCAGGTGGGGTCGGGGGGTGGGTGCTTGGGCCTTTTGTTTGAGATGGGGTGTGGTCCCATTCATCTCAAGACAGATCTGCGCGTATGCGCGTGCATGTTGCATCGGCTGCCCGCCCAAGTGGCAGCAGCATCTGCGACTGCGGCATCATCATGTGCTCGCCCTTCTATCCCTCCCCTGCAGGTGGCGCTGACCGAGATCCGCAGCCTGCTGGCCTGGATACTCATGCAGGTGCGGGGGGGCCAGCCGTAGGCATGGCTGGGATGGCAGTGAGTGCTAGCACGTCTGCCTTCAAGCTGCCGACTGTGGCTCCCTAGAACCGCCCAATCTGTCCGCGCCTGTTGGTGGTCCCGAACATGTGGCCACTCCACCAAGCCACCCTCGCCCATCTGCCCCCTCCTCACCCACTCTATCCCGCCCCCTCCATTTGCCGCAGCTGGGCATCATCAGCCAGCCCCAGGCCGAGGCGCTGCTGCACTTCACTCCGCTGGCCCGCCCCGCCACCCTGGACCATCGCGCCTCCCGCTCCTCGGGGGTTGCAGCGGTGGTGTCCTTCCTCAAGGGCCTGGCCAGCCTGCAGGGCAAGGTGCCGGATGAGGCCACGCGGCGCAACAGGTGGGGCTGGGGCTGAGGGCTGGGCTGAGGCCTGGGTTGAGGGCTGAGAGGACGGGTTGGGCTTGCTGCTGTGGAGGCATGGGTAGCAAGCAGACTGCGTTGCTTGCTGGGAGGGCTTGCATGGCCGGCTGCAGCAAGGGACATGTGCCCGCCACTCTGCGCTGAGTGAGTGTTCAACCCAAGGGGCCGCCTGCCTGCCACCCGGCTGCCCGGAGCAGGTGGAACGCGGCGGTGGGCCTGCGTGACACGCTGGCCAAGATGGTGGGCGTGCTGCGCAAGGAGGCCAAGGCGAGTGTGAGGGGGGCTGTGGTGCAGCAAACTAGGCAAAGTTGTTAAGGTTGCTGGGGTCCGGGCAACCAAGTAGGCAGTGGGCAGCGGGAGGGGCACAGTGGCACGTGAGGCATGTGTCGCTGGCAACTGCTGCTGCGGCAGCGTGTGTGCCTGGTAGTCCAGCAGCCGGCTTGATCTTCAAGAACCAGCCGACACGTGATGGCCCACACCTTGTGCTCCCCTGCCGTCCTCCCCCTCGCAGGCTGTGCTGGACGAGCACCGCAAGCCGCCGGTGAATGCCGCTGACACCAACCCCAGCCGCCGCATGCACGGCGCCGCCGCTGCGCTGATGGAGGTGGGTCTGTGCTCGGCTGCTGGCTGGGTGGGGAGAAGGGGCGTGGCGAGTGATGACTTACTGCCAACTGCTCGTGTGTTCCTGCCCCATGTGGCGTCCCCTCGCCTCCCCTGGCTTCCGCCGCTCACAACATGTGCTCTACAGCGTCCTGGCCAGCCACCCATACAAAGCCCCCCCCATGACGTTGTTTCCCTGTCCCTCTGCCCCCACTCCACCCCACCAAGCAGGTGCTGGACCAGGCGGAGCACGGCGGCCTGAGGCACTGCTGCTGTGCTCGTTCAACCTCATGCCACCTAACTTGTTGCCACCTGTCTTTCTGCCGCCCTTCCCAAGCAGGTGCTGGACCAGGTGGAGCGCGACCGCCTGGACCAGTGGCGCTGGCAGTCGTTTGTGGGGGAGGAGGCCGCCCTCGACTGCCTGTACGCCGAGGCGCCCGACACCACCGCCAAGCGCTGCCTCAGCAAGGTGCGGGTGGGGAGTGGTGGGTGGTCTGCTGTGCGAGGACAGGCGGATTCAGAGGGCAGCCGGGTTCAGAGGCCCAGGGGCACTACGTAGCAGCCAGTTTCAGGATGGCAGCTGACCAAGCAAGTGCGTCAACCTGTGTAGTGCCTTCGACGCCTCACAGCAGTGCCCTGCAACCACTGGTGCCGCAGGTCATCCGCCAGGTGACCAAGATGCTGGAGACGAGCGCCAAGGGCGCGCAGCCGCGGGGCGAGGAGGCGCAGCGCGTGCTGTCCGTGTTTGCGGCCTCGCTGAAGAACCCCACGCTGGTGAGGGGGAGGGGCGAGGTTGGGCTGAGAGGGTTGGCTGGACTGGGTTGGGCGGGACTGAGAGGGTTTGGAAGGGCGGTGTGTGGAGAAGGAGAAGGGGCGGAGCGGGGCGGGACTGGGCGGCCTGGGCAGGCAGGTCTCAGGCGACATTGGCCAGTCTCTACATGTCCCCAACTCGCTTACCCCTTCCCCTCCCCGCCCGGTCAACCCGCCCGCAGGAGACGCCGCCCGCGATCGAGGACATGCTGAGCTGGAACACGCTGACCCCCCATTACGAGGAGGATGTCATCTATGCGCTCAACTCTGCCAGCGTGGCGCGGCACTTTGGCATGGAGCCTGCGTCAGCACAGGTGGGTGGTGCTGCTGGTGTTGGGCTGGTGGAACTCTCCCTAATGGCGCTGATGACTCCCCTCCCAACCATGCATGCAGTGGGACCGCAATGCCTCACTGGCTCTGATGCCGTCCCTGGCCATCCACCTCACTGCCGCACTCACCTGCCCACCTGCTTCTATGCCCCTGCTGCCTGCAGGGCATGTCGGACCTGATGCGGGAGAACGAGGACGGCGTGAGTGTCATGCAGTGGCTGCGCTCCGCCTATGAGCAGGTGGGTGGTGCAGCCGAGGTTGGAGACCTGACGCAGCTGTATAGTTGCTATGGCAGGTGGTGCAGCCAGTTCTCAGCTGCTTGCCAGGCTAGAATCAACCACATTGTTCCCCAGCACATCCCTGAGGCCTTCATCGAGCATCGCCCCTAGCCACAGCTTGCAGCACTATCATGTGACAAACTGGGGCCGCGTTTCGTGCCCCTGTGTCCCCTCACCGTAGGACTGGAAGAACCTGCTGGAGCGGCTGAAGCCCAAGCTGGGCGGACTGGACCCACGGTGAGTGCTTCTCCCTCTGCTTTGTGTGCATGGCCTGATGTGAAGGCACTTGCAGGGCCGCGGGTGGGCTAGTCATTCGCCGCCCCCTCCCCCTCTGCCCTGCCGCATGCATGGCCCGATGTACCTTGACCAGGCATCCTGCCCAGCTGGGGCACGCCCGCTGTTGTCTCCTCAGTCTCTGCCTGCTGATCGCATGGTCACTCCTGCTACCATCTTTTTGCAGGCACGTGACGGAGGCGGACTTTGATGTGGGCGGCCCGCTGCACCACGTGCAGATGGACCTGCTGCTGTGGGCCTCGTACCGCGGCCAGCTGCTGGCCCGCACCGTCAGGTGGGGAGAGTGGGGGCAGGCATTTGAACGTTGGTGGGGAAGCAATGGGAGCTGGTGCCTGTGCATGGGAAGCTGGGGTGCATGGTGTAAGCAATCATGCCGATCAAGTCCTCGCATTGGGTGCTAGAGTCTTGAAAGAACGTACAAGAAACGCCCCACCATCTTGCTTCAATGCCCCATTCCCCAATTGAGCATCCACCCCTTACCTGTTTCTCTCCCCTCCCCCCATTTTCCACAGGGGCATGATGGCGTACGAGAAGGCGATCCGCCTGCTGGCGCACCTGGAGTGCCCTCAACCGCCGGGCATGAGTGACGTCAAGTACCTCTCCCTGGTGGACGACGTCTGCCGCTCCAAGTTCACTTACGTGGTGGCCAGCCAGGCGCGCGTCGAGGGGTGGAGCGGTGGGGCGGCATTGCAGGAGGGGCAGGCGGCAGCAAAGCAGGCGCCACAGATGGCGGCAAGGGCACGCGCAAGTGCCATCAAGGGCACGTGTGCAGTCACAGGAGCGCAAGTGGCCAGGCAGTGCGTTTGCAGTGGGCAGCCCAGCCCTCCAGCAGCACAGATGCCACCCCTGGCGCCTCAAGCTGCATACGTTTTCCGCTGCCCCACCCAGTCTCACCGCTTCGCACCCCGACCCTTTCGTCCCGCAGGTCTACGCCGCCAACAGGTACAGCAGCAGCCCCAAGGGGCGGTGGCTGGCGCGGGGCGTGGACATCCTGCTGCACTCCTACCCCTCGCTGCGCGTCGCCTTCATCGACTCGTTCCAGGGAGAGCAGGTGCGCTGGGCATGCGGAGCGCATTCCAGGTACAGCAGGTGCCTGCAGTAGAGACCGTTCCAGGGAGAGCAGGTGCACGGTGTGCATGTTGAGGCGTACGCGCAACAATGCTCGCGATGTGAGCGTGTGTAGGCAGGCCAGCTGTGGTTGTTTTACGCCGCCAATATGCGTAGTATGAGCCTCGCTGGCTCCGAAGCCGCTTTGTAAGTCAAGTCAAGGTTGGTGAGGACACCCAGTACGATAGTTAGCTGCTGACGTTGCTTACCACCCAAAGCACCCAACTGCTCGTTGTGCCCCTCCTGCACACTCGTGTGTGCAGGGCATGCAGCAGTACAGCGTGCTGATCCGCGGCCAGGTGGGCACCCCCGCCAGCGACCCAGAGTCGACGCAAGAGCTGTACCGGTGAGGCGCAAAAAAATACCTAAAAACACACGCCCGCGCTGCACTCGTTGTCCCTGTAGTTGCAACCGTTGCTCGTGCTGCCCACAGCCCGCAAGAACGACTGGTTTTGTCGTCCCACGTGCATGTGCTGTTTCTCCAGCTACAAACCCTTCCACTGCTTGTTGTGCCGCAGCGTGCGGCTGCCCAAGAACGGCGAGACGGGGCACGGCGTGGTGCTGGGGGAGGGCAAGCCCGAGAACCAAAACGCGGCCGTCATCTTCTGCTTCGGAGAGGTGGTGCAGGTGCGCTGGGGAAAGTAGGATAAGAGCACGAAAGCATGGGGTGAAATCGACCCAGCAAGAGCGGAGGACGCATACAGTCGTGCATGTGTCAGTGCATGGCAACGAAGACGAGCCCAACCATTCGCCTCAACCCGCTGTGCATGTTATCCATTTCCCCTGCGCTGCGTGCAGGCCATCGACATGAACCAGGACAACTTCCTGGCTGAGGCGCTCAAGATGCGCAACCTGGTGAGCGAGTTCAACCCGCCCGTGTACAACGACCTCACTGCGGCCGCAGGTGGGTGGCTGGGTGGGCGGGAGCTGGGTGGGCAGGAGCCTCGCTGTGAGGCTGGGTGTGCAGTGGCCCAGTTTGCCTGGGAGAAAGCAGTTGATGACTGGCATGCAGACATCCTGCTGTCCAGCCTTGGGGGTTGAGAAGTGCACTCATTCTGCGTGCAGCACCCTGAGCTGCCCCTGCGTCCTCTACCCCGCCTCGCAGCCGCCAGCGTGGCGGCGGCTCGCCGCCCCGCCAACGGGCGCGAGCTGCCTCTGGTGGTTGAGACGCTGGGGGGTGGCCCACCGCTTGTGCGTGTGGGCACACAATATCTGGAGCGCCCCTGGTGAGGATCGGCACTGCTGTCAAGGCATCCTTTGGACGCATGCCTGGGTTAGACTCTCAGGTCGCAGCCTGTCTGCAGGCGAACACAGCTGCCTCTTGCAAGCATGCTTTGACCTGTGCCGGCCCGCCGCTGGCTGTTTGCCCCCTTGACCGCAGGCCGGAGATGGGGCACAAGCCGGTGGCGCTGGTGGGCTTCCGAGAGTGGATCTTCAGCCAGGACTCGGGTGGGCGGCTTGTGTCAAAGTAGCTAGCAGCTGTGAACAGTGTGGAAATCATCCGTAACAGCATGGCATGCGAGTGCAAGGCGCGCCCTGCTGCACCACCCACCTCGGCTTGTCTGCCCGCTTGCCCACCCTAACCCCTTCTACTACTTCTTCTCCTTCGCTCCTCCGCAGGCGCGCTGGCCGGGTTTGCGGCGGCCACCGAGTTCACCTTTGGCTCCATCGTGCAGCGCATCATGACGTGGCCCGGCTGCGTGCGCTTCCACTGTGAGCAAGGGTTGCAGGGGTGGAGAGAGACCATGTGCTGAGCTGGCAGGACGAGGGGGGGGACAGGGTAAACATGCGCTGGCTGTTGAGGCCGCTGGCTCCTTGCTTCATGGCCGCAGACGGCCACCCCGACTGCTGGAACAAGCTGTGGGTGATGACGCGGGGCGGCGTGTCCAAGGCCACGCGGTGCGCTGCACGGAGTGGTTGAGACCCCCTGCTTGCAGGAGCCGCACGCCTTTGCTGGGTGCTCATAAAACGGCATGCCGGCTTGCAATGCATTGGGCTGGCTGCCTTCAAGGCAGCTCGGCATGCCGGCTGCCATGGCGGGCTGCGCTAAGCCTGCCGCCCCCATGCCTCCTCCCCTCCCTCACCAATCCCTCCACTGCCCTCTCACCCCCGCCCTCCCTCCCTCCCCATTTGCCTCACCCTTGCAGCGGCTTCCACATCAGCGAGGACGTGTTTGCAGGCTACAACCACGTGCAGCGCTCCGCCTCGGTCAAGTTCAAGGTGGGTGCGGGTGGGTGCGTGCTGGTGGCACAACAGGTGCGGCAGCCGTGGGCAGCCCAACTAGGCCCCAGGAGTGCTGGGGACGCCTGTCGTGTTATGAGGGAGGCGCCACGGCATCTGTGCAGCTGGCCTGCCACTCTCTGCGAGGTTGGCATGTGTGTCATGTGATGGTGCTGCCTTCCATGGTACACTTGCGCAGGAGTACATCAGCGTCGGCAAGGGCCGCGACATGGGCTTCGACTCCATCAACTCCTTTGAGTCCAAGGTGAGCCGGTTGGGTGGGTTTGGCCGGCAGGAGTGGCGGGTGGTGGGCATTGCACTTTCGGGGGGTGGGGTCATGTCGAGCGCAGGTGCATGAAGAGAGTGACGTTCCCGGCGATGCAGGATGGGCAGCCAGCAGCCGCATAGGAGCCAGTGCTGCCGGTGCTGCCCCCTGTGCCTCACCCCAGCCCCGCCGCTGGCGTCGCAACTCACCTCCGCAGGTGTCGGGCGGCAACGGCGAGCAGGTCATTTCGCGCGACGTGCACCGCCTGTGCACCCAGTTCGACTTCTTCCGCCTCCTCTCCTTCTACCACTCGGGTGCGGCCTCATGGGTGGGGGTCTACTGCTGCTGGGCCTGTTGGCTGCGCGTGGTGGATGGAACCTGAATGTGCGGCAGCATGCATGGGCTGGAGCGCTCTAGTTCAGACTTGCTACTTCAAGCCCCAGCTCGCCTGCCCTAGTGCAATGCAATGCTGCAATCAGCACAGCCGCTAATCCTCCCTTCCCTACCGCCAGGCTGCGGCTTCTTCGTCAACACCGCGCTGGTTATGCTGAGCGTGTATGTCAACATCTGGGTCATCCTGGTGAGCCAAGGAGGTCTACGCAGGGGGCCATGCGGCAGCAGCTTCATGGCTGCCCCACCATGCTTGTTGCTGCCTGTGCTCGCCATTCCTGCCCATGCCTGCAGTGTTCGGTTGGAGTTGCCGCCAGCCCGAGGCACTTACTCACACCCTGCGGCCTTGCACAATCACCATCCCTCCCCCTCAATCCCCACCCTCCCCCGCTGTGCAGCTCATGGCGCTGACCACCGACCCCGGCTACATGGCCTACTACCCGCCTGACGGGCAGGTTAGTGTTGTACGGGGCAAGAAGAGCGGGGTGCGGTGGACCCAGAGACGCCTGCCTGCCTGCCTGCATGGCTTGCTGCAAGTTAGACACGCGAGACCTTGCTGCACCCGGGGCGTAAGACCTGCCAGACCTCTTTCCTCAGCCTTCACTCCCGCTGCCCTGGCCCCTCCCTCTCGCTTGTGTCCGCAGAACATCAGCGTGCTGACGGGGGAGACCAGCAGCGTGTCCATCCAGCAGATTGTGCAGCTGGGCATGTTCTCAATCATCACCTACGCTGTGTGAGTGGGAGGTGGAGGAGGAGGAGGGTGGCACATGGCCAGCAGGGAGGGGTCCTGTGGGGCAGCATGCAGCTGGCATGCTGTCTGGGCGGTGTTGGGACCTCGCTCTCCTGCGGCCCATGCGGCGGTCGCTCAATCGGAAAGGGACGGTTGCGTCTCGGCCACAAGGTGGCTCAGATCTTGCTGTCTTGCACTCACCCTTGCACCCGGCTGCGTCCCTGCAGGGAGCTGATGCTGGAGTACGGAGTGGTCAAGATGATTGGCAACATCGTGACGCAGATCATCCAGGGTGCGTGGGTGGGCGGGCTGCTGCGCCGTGGCTGCAAAGACCTGGGGGCCTCGGTTGGTGCGGCACACGATGGTGAAAAATGGGGCTGATACGCCTGCCCACCCCGCCTGCTCAGTTACCTGACCCATGCCCCTTGCTGCTGCCCTGCAGGCTCGCTGGCCTTCTTCATCTTCCGCTCCCGCACCACCGCCTACTACTTTGTCAACGACGTGCAGGTGGGTGGCTGGGGGTGGGCCGTCTCTCTCGTCTTTGAGTCTCGTCCATTGGCAGTTGTGTTTGGGACCAGCATGGGGACTTGTTGAGCCCCCAGCGCCTGCAGCATAGCCCAAAACTTGCAGCAGCCAGGCCAGCTGGCCGCATGGCTTCTCACACACGGCTCCCTCTCCCTCTCCGTCTGCCTCCAGTACGGCGGCGCCAAGTACATCCCCACTGGCCGCGGCTACGCCATCAAGCACAACACCTTCGTCAAGGTAGGCTGGGTGGTGGGGTGAAGCAAGCCTGGAGGGGCAAGGACACTGCCCTTGCTGCTGTTCCCCAATTGGGCTTCCTCAACACCTGCAAGTGCCCAATGCCGACTCCTCATGCACGCTTTCATCTGCTAACAGCCAACATTGTGCACACCCCGAGCAGGTGTACAGCAGCTACGCGCGGAGCCACCTGTACTACGCCGCCGAGCTGCTGCTGCTGGTCATCCTGCTGCTGCTGGTGGAGACAACGGTGCGTGCTGGTTGGGCCTGGGTGGCATGTGGGTGTATCTTGCAAGCAGCAGAGAGAGCAAAGTGGGCAAAGTGGGCATGTGCAATGGTAGTTCCAGCAGGGAGTGCAATGAACCACCCCTCGTGGGCACACGGCCTGCCAACTTGCCCCTTTTTGTGAAATTCCTAAGCTTGTCGCAGAGCTACGCGGGCATCTCCTGGAGCACGTGGATGGTGTCCATCTCCATCCTGTGGGCGCCCTTCTGGTTCAACCCACAGACCTTCCAGGTGTGCGGCCGGTCACGCCGGCACAGGAGCGTGGGGCTGCAACGGGGTTCGCGCAGCCGGCCGGTGGCATTGCTGTCTTCAGGGCGGGGGTGGTGGCCTTTTTTGTATGGCACGGCACCAGCCAGCTGCCACGGTGCAGGTGGCTGCAAGCTCTGCTGGTGCCCAACATCCCTCGCTGCTCCTGCGCCCTCCTCCACAGCTGGAGCGCTGCAAGGACGACTTTGAGGCGTGGCTGCTGTGGATGACCGATGTGACCGACACCTCCACCAACTCCACCTGGTGAGGCTCTGGCTGGACTGGAAGGGTCCTGCAGCTGCCTGGGTGGGTGGGGTGGAGGGTCAGGGGCGCAAGTGTGGAACGGTCATGAAAGAGCTGTGGCATTCAGTTTCACGTGCTACTGTTCAAATGAAGGCGTTACACACTCTTTTCACTTGCACACTCACTGGACCCCGCTCCGACCACCACTCCCCGCTACCCCGGCCAGGTTCTCCTGGAACAAGAGCCAGCTGGAGAAGGCGCGCAACGAGGGTGGCACACAGACCAACCCGCTGGCCACGGCGATGCGGGGCGTGCTGACGGGCGTGCCCACAGCAGTGCTGGTGGTGGCATCCATCACCCGCCTCAGCGACACCTCCTACAACAAGTGAGCGGGGGTGGGATTGTGAACGTGCATGCGCCTGTTGGAGGCACAGCTTGCCGGTTTGGGAGGGCAGTTGGGGCGCTTGGGCTGCCTGCCTGGCTTGGCCGTGCAGCCTGCAGCCACCGCCGTGCTTGCTTGCCGCCAACGCCGCCCTCCCCTCCACCTCCCTGCTCATCACCCCGCAGGTGGGTGGTGTTTGGCACGCTGTCGGGCGGCTTCTGGGTGCTGCTGCTGGCGGTGTGGGCGGTGCGCAAGGTGCTGCTGGCGCACTACCAGTACCGCCTGTGGCGCCTGGTGCGCACCGCCGTGGTGCTCGCCTTCATCGCGGGCCTGGTGAGGGGGCGAGGGGGAACCCTGGGGTGGTGTAGGTTGTGAGGCGCTGGGCCGTGGGGAGGCAACAACATGGGAAGCTTGCAAAACCAGCTGCGCGGATAAGGCGCAGCCAGGGTGGTGCTTTGGCTCCTCCAGCGGTTTGGTTGATTGCAGTTGCACTGCTTTCTCTCCCTGCCCCCAGGTGTGCGTCATCATCTTCGTCCCCGAAGCCATGAGTGCGGGCGTGGGCATCAAGGTGCGGCTGCGCTGAGCAAAGGTGGCATGGATGTGTTGAGCGCGGAGACATCGCTCTGTGTGCAGTCTGCACCAGAAATGGCTTCTTTTGCCCACACCGTGAAGTTGGCGCAAGCTTTGACCCTAACCCATCGCCCTGCCCCCCTCCGCCCCCGCAGAACCTGATCCTCATCGCCTTTGCCAACTTCTATGCCGCCGCCTTTGTGGTGCAAGTGCTGCTCTACTGCTTCCGCGGCTCGCTCACGGCGCGCCGCATTGTGGACCAGGCATACCGGTGAGGGGGCGGGGCGGCAGGGCTGGCGGGCTAGTCCCTGTGGCGGACGGCCGCCATGCATGTGCATGTCGTCTGGTAGCGAGTGAGCGGCTGGGGCTGATCCCACCTGGAAGCTCCCACCTGCATGCATCCTGTGTCTGCTCACCCTGCCCTCCCGGACCCCACCTCCCCCCTGCCTGCCCCGCAGCACCCTGGACTGGATGCTGGGCTACTTCCTGTTCGCCTTCCTCTTCCTGCTCTCCTTCCTGTTCGTGTTCGACAAGGTCCAGGGCGCCCTGCTGTTCAACATGAAGTTCGCCAAGGCGCTGGAGGTGCGGCAGTTTTGGACAGTTGGTTTGGGGAGGGGAAGAGGACTACCATGCCTGGGGTGCACCCTGCAAACCTGCTCTGCTGTGGGGCTCAAGCTGCTGCGCCTCCGCCCAGCATGCAGTCGTGCCACCCATTCTGCTGCTGCCACTGCTCTTCCCCCTCGCCGCTCCCTGCCTCACCCTCTCTGGCCTCCCACCCCACCCCACCCTGCCCCCGCAGCGCTCGCGCCTGCTGGAGGCCAACTACCTCACCTCGTACGTGGACCGCGCCTCGGAGCGATCCAAGAAAACGCTCAAGGAGGTGGGGAGGGGCAGGGAAGGGGGCGCAGCAGGGCAAGTGCGGCGCAGCGGCAGGGCAGGGAAGGGGCGCAGCAGGGCACGTGTGGCGTAGCGGCAGGGCAGGGCTGGCTGACTGCACTAGTGTCGTGTGCGGACCAGGGGTGTGATCATGGCAGTTGCTCACCTGATGCCACCTGACTCTTTCACAACTGCAGGAGGTGCTGGCTGAGCTCACCAAGGAGCAGCGCGCGGCTGCCGAGAAGAAGGTCTGAGGCAGCCATAGTGCGGCGCTGCCGGGCATCGCAGCCCTCTGAAACTCACCCCCTTGTGACCATGCGTGTTTCAGTATTGCTACTTCGTAATTCTGCTACCGGTGTGTTTATTTATGTTGTCGCCTTGCCGACTGACCTGCCATGTGTACAATTCATTCATGAGACGATCCCGAGCCATATGGTAACCTCACTGCGAGCACACAACTCTACACAAGCGACTGAACGGTCCAGCTCAAATGGGTCGACACTGGTCGCCGCGTGTTGCATTGTGGATGTGCGCCATGCCCGCAACGCGCCGGCATCAGCAGAGCAGGGGGGCTCTTGCAACTTGACGGGTGTGTTCGATTTATGCCCAAATAACGTCTGGACACCTTTGAGAGAATTGGGTCACGATCATCAACAGGCAACACGCCTGTTGCATCCCACAAGCGGCGACGCCACGCCAGCGGGCGCGCATGGGCCTGGCGGTGCAAAGCCCACTGGCCATTCTGTCACGTGATTGTGCCGCCCAGTGTCACAATCTACGAAATAAGTCGCCTGCCGCCGGTCAAGAGGGGCTCTCCGCCAGTCCAGGTTTCGCTGAAGCACAGCCCGTCTCGGCGCGCTGGCACGGTCTCTAGCCACCTTCTCACGGCGGATCCGCCAACTGGCAGCGGCCGCCGCCTGCCCGCCAACCGCCAGCCGCCGCGCAACTGCGCCGCCGCTCGCCGCAATGTGTGGGCCAGACTGCACGGAGGCGGGGCACTCACCGAACTGCTCGGCCAAGACTGAAGTGCAGCAGATCCTCAACAGCAACAAGTGAGTTGGGGGGCGGTTGGCCGAGGTGTGGTGCGGACGCTCCGCTCCCGCCGCTCGGACCACCTTGACCCTCGCTGACCTTCCTTCCCTTCCATGGCGGCAGGAGCTGGGCTCAGACGCAGGTGGAGAGCGACCCTGCCTTCTTCCAGCGCCTGGTCAACACTCAGACGCCCCAGTGGCTGTGGTGCGCAGTGCTGGCCGGGATGCGGCAGCAGAGACGTGCAGCCCTTGCATGCCGGCAGCTGGGTGCTGCCCAGATCACACGACAATTGACCGCCCACTCTCGATGTTCGCACATTTGCTGCACCCACCTCTCCAATCGCAGGATTGGCTGCTCCGACTCGCGCGTCCCCGCCAATGAGCTGCTGGGCCTGGGCCCCGGCGAGGTGTTTGTGCAGGTGGGTGCTGCCTGTGGCGGCTGGCGGCAGCCTTGCAGGCTGGGTATGGTCCTGTGCCTGTTGTGCTGCGCAGGTTGGCTGCTTTGCTGAGGGCGGCGGCGGAGGGCAGCCAAGAGTTGATGTGGCTGCTTGCCTGACCATTGGTACCGCAGCGCAACGTGGGCAACCTGGCCACGCACAAGGACATGAACGTGATGAGCTGCATGGAGTACGCGGTGACGGTGCTCAAGGTCAAGCACATCAGTGAGTGCAGGCAGCCGCATGCGGGGGCTTCATGCTTGACATGTGTGCTGCAGTCTGGGAGGTATCCGCCACACCCTGTTCACCTTCCTTGACCTGCCCTGCAGTCGTGTGCGGCCACTATGGCTGCGGCGCGGTCAAGGGCGCGCTGACGCTGCCGTGCAAGGCGCCGGGTGCGCTGGTTGGGCATGCGGTCAGGGAGCCTGCTGGGGCGGGAAGGTGAGCCTAGCATTCCGCCTTCCCTTCTCGTTGTTGTCACCACCAGCTGACGCGCCCCGTTCTCTCCTCTGCAGGCCTGGTCAACCTGTGGATCCAGGACATCCGCGACGTGCGCGACAAGAACATTGAGGTGCGCAGGCAGGACTGCACGGTGCGAAGGTCGGCATATGCCCTCCCTGCTCTGTGCGCCTGCAAATTTCAACGCCAGACAAGCAGCTGAGGTGGCAGCCACCGCCCACACGATGCCCCCACTCCCCTTGCAGGTGCTGCACAAGCTGCGCGGCCAGGCGCAGGTGGACAAGCTGGTGGAGCTGAACGTGATGCGCCAGGTGAGGCATGGTGGGAAGGGCAAGTGGATAGGCCTTGCAGCCACCTGCCACACAGGAGTGCTTGATTGCCACCTGCCACACAGGAGTGCTTGATTGCCCTGGCTTACCTTTTGGCCGGGTGCTTAACTGCCTCTCCTGCCACCCATGATCGCCTAGCAGGTCTTCAACGTGTGCACCAGCCCCACGGTGCAGCAGGTGCTGTCACTGGGGCCGCAGCTACCAGCGCCAGCTCCGTTGGTTGCTGCTGCTCTTTGATGGGGCTGTGGCCTGCGGATGGTGACTCTGGCACTCCCTGCTGCTCACCTTTGCCTCTCACTTGCGTGGTCGCCCTGCTCACCTGCTTCCTCCACCTGCCCCCCACCCTGCTTGGCAGGCATGGGATGCAGGCCAGCCGGTGGCGGTGCACGGCCTGGTCTACGCTCTGAGCGACGGCATCCTCAAGGTGAGTTGGGGCCCAAATGGCTGGCCTTGTGGTGTGTGCGCGAGAACCTTGCAGCAGATTCAGCAACTCAAAGCCTCACTTAGGAGTCATCTGAACGTCGCTGATCTAAACCCTCCTGAAATGATGAAACCCCAGCTCTCGCCACTCTGCTCTCCCCGCCCCGCCTGCAGCCCCTCACGCCGCCCATCACCTCGCTGGCCGACTTTGAGGGCTTCTCCCACGACTCCGAGGTGGGTAGCTGTTGCAGTGACTGCGCTGATGAGGCGGCATGCACTGAGTGGCCACGGATGCGCATGCTGGAAACCTTGGCTGCCGCTACCCTGCAGCTGTGCGGCAGCTAGATACAGGAGTAGCCTCCCGCGCCCGAGTACCACATGCACGCCTGCTCTGAAATATGTGCGTCCATTGTACACCCGCATCGCAGCTGGATGGGCTGCGCCACCTCAGCCTGCGCGTGCTGGAGCACATGTCTTTCGAGCGCCAAGCGCTGAGGTGAGGGGTCAGGTCAGCAACAGTTTTGGCCCTCGGCGGGGCCAACGTTCGTTGCTGCCGTGGCTCACACCCACTCGCCGTTGGAACGCTGTGCAGGACCCTGAGCATGGACCCCAGCCCCGATGCCGTGGAGAAGGCGTTGTCGCCCCAGACCAAGCAGGCCTCGCCGCTGGCTGTGGCGGTGACGGCCGATGCCAGCAGCGTGCGCAAGTGACCTGTTCCCGTGAGATTGAGCGAGACCCCCACTGCGTGTTCGTGTGCCTGCTTGTGAGCCCGACAAGAGCCTTTTAAACTTTGCCTTGCCAAATGCCTTGACAAATGAATGTAAGCACAGAAGTGCGCTAGCGCTGCGGCGTAGAGGTGCAGCGGCGGTGAGCAGGCTGCGAGCTGAACAGCATCAGTCGTGGAGTCCGTGGAGTCAGCATGCCCAGGAATGCTGCCCCCAGGAAGTGGCGAGGTGCCTTCGCCCCACCCTTCCGGTGAACCAGGGCTGCCCTCGCACTCAAATGCCCGGGCCTCGGCGGTCTCAGCACTTCTCATCTCACTGCAAATCATCCAAGCAACCAAGCGCCCACCTCCCAAGGCACCGCCGCCTCACTGCCGCCGCCGCTCCGAACCCCGCAAGTCTCGCCGCCATGAAGGCCGCCCTTGCGCTGGCCTTTGCCTGTCTCCTGCTCGCCAACGGCGTGCTGGGCGCAGGCGGGCTCAACGTGAGCAAGCTGCTGGTTGTTAGGCTGCCTGGCGCTGCGCCTCCGCCTGCGTGCCTGCTCACCTTCCCGACCCGCTACCGCCGCCGATGCTCGGACTTGTGCACGCCTGCCCTTCCAACTCTGCAGAAGTATCAGCCACGCCAGGGCCGCCGCCTGTCTTCCCTGGCCCGCCACTCGAGCGTTGATGTGAGCAGGTTGGGGGTATCTACTGCTTGGGGGAGCACGACAGGGCAGCTTTGCTGCTGCACACGTCTGCCGGCCCGCAGGTCCCCCTTGGCTACCTTCACTGAACCTCCGTTTTCCCCGCTCCCCCCTCACCGCCCCCTCTGCAGGCCTACAAGTCCAGCGGCCGCAAGATGCTGGCCCTGCTTCCCGGCCTGGGAGGCTCAACTTCTGGCTCTTCTGGCTCCAGCTCTCCTTCTGGCTCGTCTGGCTCCACCAAGGGCAGCAGCCCCTCCGGAAGCAGCGGCTCCTCCTCCAAGAACGCATCCGACCTTGTGCTGACCACAACGGTGGCCTACGGCGAGTCGGTGGTGGCTTGCAAGGTGCGTGTGAAGGTGTGAAGGAAGGCTTGACAAGCTTGGAGATGGTGCAGGTCCCGCTGCGGTGCACGCATGTGCGCTCGGGCATGCCATGCACTCTCTGCAGAAGCTCATGTCTCCTTTCTTCCCCCTTTCCTCGCTGCAGGAGTGGCAGCCCGACACCCTGACCTGGGAGTGGCCCTCCAACCCCACCGAATTCAGTGAGTGCCGCTGGGGCTGGGTGCAGGCGCAGGTGCTGTCCTGGAGGGGTGCTGCCTCGCACCAAAGCCTCAGCCTTCACGCATCGCCCATTTGCTTTCCATTCTTGTCCGAAACTGACTTGCCACTTTGCCCTGCCCTGCCCCGCCCCGCCCCGCCCCGCTGCTGCAGCTGCCTCCGGCAAGGCGCAGCCCCCCGCCGCGGATGTGCAGAAGCTGACCTCCGCCATTTGCTCCGACCCTGAGGCCGCTGGCGAGCAGATCCGCACCGCCGTCCAGGCCGGCGGCGCCCAGGCCCAGGCCGCTGTGTACGCCATCTTTGCGGCCGACTGCCCGGATGAGGCTGCCGCGGGCGACGCCTACGGTGGGTTGGTGTTAGGGGGATATGGGGACGAAATGGGGTGGAGCGTGGAGGATGGTTGGTGTCTTCAGGTGGGGTCGTTATCATAGCGGACCAAGTGCACCCCACAATGGTAACTTTTCTCTTCCGCCTTAAACACGGCTGTGCCCCCTGTCCCCCATCTCTGCAGGTGCTGCCATCGACGCAGTGAACGACGGCGACGCCAGCAAGATTGACCAAGTCTCCAGGTGGGTGGCCGAAAACGGCGGAAGCATCTGCCGCACCACATGGTGGTGCCGGTTGCGTTGCGGTGCCATGCGGCGCAGTGCTGCTTGCATGGGGTGCCGGCCGTGCATGCCTGCACAAATCAGCAGGCAGCCCCACCTGCTTGAGGCAGAAAAACTGCCGTCCAGCACTAACCGCCATCCGCCTCCCGCCCTCCCCCCCAACCGCAGCTGGCTGTCCAACTTTGCCGATGCCGCCGATGCCGTTGGAATTCCCGTTTGCATGTCGCTGGCCGTGATAGACATGCAAACAGACGAGGCGACCCAGAAGCGCGATTTTCATGCAAAAACCGAGCGCAAATCCAGCTCCAGCGGCAAGGCGAGCACCGCCGGCAAGTCCAGCCCAGTCGGCAGCAAGGCCGGCACCAGCGGAAGCCAGGCCGGCACCGACAGCAGCAAGGCCAGCACCGGCGGGCGCTGAGCATTCAGCACCTCGCCATTTATCATGTGGTCGAACTACCACTCTGGTTGATCTCTCTCTGCCGAGCCAGCCTAGACCTGCCGTTGCTTGCATGCGTGACGCCCAGCTTGCCAGTGATGTACAGCTGCTTCTGCATCCAAGCCCCCTTGCTGATTGCCAGCTCATCCGGTGTTTTTGCATGAAATGTATGTAATCTGATCGGACGCTACTAAACCAAAGCTCAGGGCACAAATAGGTGTCGAATAGTTGGGCAGCAGAGTGAAAATAGTGGTCGCAGGCGGGGCGCCTGCCAATGCCGGCTGCCGCGCCGCCGCTGCCACCTGCCATCAACTGCCGCTGCCACCGCCTCCCACCCCATCTGGCGCCACTTGGTGCCTGGCCAGGCATGCCTCAAACTGGAGGACCTGCTGGTGACAACGGGGCGGGATCACTGGTGGCCCTGCAAGCGGCTGCTTGCCGCTCACTCCCGCACATGACTCCAGTGCGTCCACTGCAGCGCGGGGATGGGTGCGTGTGGGGTGGGGATGGGTGGCACTTCAACACTTGGTGTGTCCAGCTGCTCTGCTACGCCACCTGATACACAGTGCAGTCGGCTATTGTAACCCCCTACCCTCCAGCCCACCTTCGTCGGGGCAGGCTTGCTTGAAAAGGCACCACCCGGCGGCCCGCTGCAGGTGCTGGCACACGTACGGCTCTCGCGGGTGCTTGCGCTGGCAGTCGGCCAGCGCATTGAGCACCCGTTTGCAGGTCGACATGGGCTGCGGGGGAGGAAGGCAAGTCCCCAAGCAGGCTTGAGCAGGGAGCTGGCGTGGGCGGCGTGGTGGCGGCGGCGGCGGCGGCAGCATCGGCCGCACACCATGCAGCCTTGGCGAGCAACATCTAATGGCATTGTCAGTCCGCAGAGCATGCACTCGTGCCTGGTAGCGGCCCCCAGCCTCTGTTGGCGGTGCACCCTGCCGCTTGCTCCTTTGCCGATGGGCGGCACCTAAAACTGCTCACCTGAACGTTCCAACCGCCGATCAAGGCTTCCCGGGACGTCTGCGGCACCTGTGGGCGGAAAGCGTCGCTTGCTCGGCCCCCAAAGGCTTCAGCAATGTCTCCAGCTATAGAGGAAGATGCCAGTGATATATGGAATTGTTTTGAGAAGCAGCACTGCGCACTTGGGTGTGCATGTTGGCGGAGGCGGCATGTAGCGCACTAGAGGGTGGACCATCGACTGCTTCCCTCCCTGCACCAGCATCCCTGGTCAGCAATGTTGTTACACTAGCGGCCACTGGGCCGAAACATCAATGGGGAATCGGGCGATGAACATGAAAGCCGCAGCAGAGGGGGTGGAAGGGGGAGGGTATGGGACACGAACACACGAGCAGCATGCAGGGGAGCGCGGAAAACGGTGGCGCGATCTCAACTGAGGGAGGGGGGAGGACAGAGCGGAAGGGAAGGTTCTCGGGGCCCCAGAAGCCAGACGAGAGGTGCGCGCGTGATGGGCTGGAACAGCAGCAGGGTTCCAAATAGGCAGGCCCCGGCGGGGCCTGGAAGGGGTTGCATGTGGAGGGGTGTGGGATGGGCGTCCCGCCCTTCCCGCGGCGCAGCAGGCAGCCATGCTGGGAAAAGGCGAAATGGGACAGTGCTAGAACGAAAGGGGGTACTGTATTTCAGGGTTGGGGGGCAAAACTGCCAATGCGGGCATGCGCCATGTATCGTTGCGCGACAAACGGCGGCCCAACTACTCTGAGAAAGGCATCTCAGTCAAAGCCTTCTAAAGGCACGGCTGGCAGGGGGCGCAGCGCCGCCCCGCCCTGCTGCCGCCCACAGCAACAAGTGCACAGAGCTGCACAGCATGACCTGGCGCTCAGGTGGGCACAAAGCAGCGGGCACAGGAAGCAGGGCTGGCTCGCAGGGTAGCAAGCAGCGTAAGGGGGCGGGCGCAGCCATGCGAGCGGCCGCCGCGCGCGGCAGGCGAGCGCGGCACGGCGGCAGGCAGGGGGACTCAACGGTCGGGGGAAGCAGGGAGGGAGTGGCGGGCAGGGAGGCGGCGGGTGAGCGGCGCAGGGGGCCGTCCCGCATAAACGGCGAGTCGCAGCCAGACTCTCACGCTCAGCGGCGCCCCGGCGGCGGCGGCTGGGGGCATCAGCACGCGGCAAGGCGGCGGGGCAGCGGCGCTGTGCCACCTCTGGGAAGGACGAAAATCAAATGGGCCAAGGGGGATTGTGCTGGGGACGTGGCGGCGGGTTCATTTGGGAAGGGGGAGGAAAAGGTGCGGGGCGGCAGCAGTGGCTGCGCTGGCGCGCCACGGCGGCGGCTGCTCAAGAGGTCTCCAGGCTCTGGCATCCGCTGCTCAGGCTGCGGCCAGCGCTCGCCACCGGCCGCCCGGTTGCTGGTTGGTTGGTTGGTTGGCGGTGGGGCCGCGGGGCGCCCGGCAGGGGGAGCACACCCGCGGGGTGCCGCACTCTTCAAGGCTGTGGCGCTGTGCGGCAGGGCTGTGAGCAGGCTTGAGTGCTCAGCTGGCCTCCATGCTCAGCTGGAGCTCGCAGGCTCAGCTGGCTGGATGCTGGCCATCGCCGCTCAGTGGCGGGAGGCGATGTAGAAGGTGGAGGGGGCGGTGGCGTCGATGCCGTTGAACTTGGAGGCACCGCACAGGGTGTAGGCTCCCATGGCCGAGAACAGCAGCCAGTCGCCGACCTGTGAGTATGAAGGTGGGTGGAAAGGGTTGTTAGAGGAAGCAGGGAGATGGGTGAGAAGGGGTGTGGACGCAGGCCGGCGGGACGTGGCGGGAGGGCAGGTGCAGGTGCCATCGGGGCAAGCAGGGCAGCCAAGCGCCAGCTGCATCACCGGCAGTGCTTCAAGCGGCATCTCGCCGTACAGTACAGCCCATAGCCAGCTGCCCCAACCGACCGCAACCAAGCAATCGCCTGCAGCCCAGCCGTTATGGCAGTCACCTGCAGCTCCGGCAGCGCGTAGTCGGTGAGCAGGGTATCCAGGCCGTCGCAGGTGGGGCCAAACACGGTGCAGGGCAGGGTGTCGGCGGGGGCGGCCTCGCCGTTGGACAGCAGAGGCCTGGGGGGAGAAAAGGAGGGGAGCAGCGGGTGGATGGAAGTGAGGGGGTTTGAAGTAGAAGACAGTGATAGAGGGTTGGTCAGGTCAGGCACAGCAGGCGGCACCATGCACAGCAGTGGGCCACGGCTGCACTGGTGCGCGATGCTGTGCACGCTGCACGCGCTGTGGTTGCCCACCTGGCGCTCAGCGTGGCGTGGTCGTACATCACGCTGTTCATGCTGCCGTACAGCCCGTCGGTGACCTGAAGCAGAGAGGGAGGGTGTTGAGTGGGCAGGTGCGTAAGTGCTCCGTGGCAGCAGGCTGATGCACTTGCTTGCCTGTACCTTAGTGCTTGCCTAGTGTCCAACATAGCGCAAGACACAGCAACCCAAGGCGTGCACAACAGCCCAAGACTTGCAACACAAGCATCAGTGTCAGCCCAGAAGCGCACCCAGTACTTGTAGCCCAGCACATGCTCCTCCTCAGCACCCCATAAGACCCACATGCTGATTTGAATCCACATCGGCAACATGGCAGCACAAATCATGTCTCACCCAGTAGTCATAGCCCAGCACATGCTCCTCCTCCGCAGCCGCCAGCTCCTCGCAGAAAGCGGCCAGGCGGCGGCACGAGTGCACGCGGCGGCGCATGGGCAGCGCGCCGTGGGCACGCGCCTGCGGGGCAGGTGAGGCAGGTGAGGGGCAGGGTGAGGCTCAGGATCTGGCGGGCTTGGAAATAAGCCTTGCCTGGACACGCTGTTGCAGGGCATGCAGGCATGCAAGCCGCATGCCCCAGAAGCTGCGGCTGGGACTGGCTGCCCTGCCGTCAATGCAATGCTGACTGGGACCTGCTATGTATCGCTCAACATGCACCCCTCATCCATTCTGCTCCACCACTCCATCCACCCCTCACAGCTTCATCCCAGCTTCATCCGCACTCACCGCCGGCATCTCTGCACCCGCCAGCGCGCCGGGCTCCACACGCACGCGGCGGCCGTACACCATGCACCCCATGGTGGCAATCGTCTCTGCAAAGTAGCGGCCGGGCTCGGCAATGATGCGCACGCCTGCAAGTTGGGGGAGAAGTGGATTCAGCGTTTGGAGGGTGCAGCTGCGAGACCAGGCTGCGCAACAGCCGGGCAGGCACAGCACGGCTCCTGCAGGCTGCGTCCTGTGGCCTGCACACAAGCATAACACCCTCGCTGTTGAACGCAGTGCTGCAAGCACAGTGCGGCCAACAACCCCCCCACCTCTCCCACTTCATCCTCACCCTCGGTCTCAGGGAAGTGCGCCGCCAGCGCCGAGTTGACCGCCTCGGCCACGCCTCCAAAGTCGGCGTGCCCGCGCTTGTCCACCCGCCCGCCCTGGAAGCCTCCTCCAATGTCCAGCACCTTCATCTCGAATCCAGTAGCAGTGCCCAGGTCCCAGGCGCGGCGGGCCAGCTCAATGGCATGGCTGAAGGCCGCGGGGTGGGTGGCACCGGATCCCACGTGGAAGGCGACACCCTCCACCACCACGCCCAGGGAGCGGGCGGCCAGCAGCAGCGGCTCCCACTCGTGCACCTGTTGAAAGGGGAGAAGGGAGGGCGGCAGGGCTGAGCACCTGGGCGGGCGGTAGAGCAGCGGCCTGGCCGGCAGCTGAGCGTGTGGCATTGCGGCCTGCAGCCCAACTGAAATTGGGCTCTCCTTCCAGCACAGCACTACCACTTTCAACCAACTGTCCAGCAATGCTCGGCTATGGACCCTCTACCCAGCGCACCTCGGCGCCATACTTGTTGCCCAGCTGGCAGCGGGCCCCCGGGTCGTCGGCGCGGATGCGCAGCAGGGTGCGGGCCCCCGGAGCAAAGCGGGCCAGCTTAATCAGCTCTGCAAGGGCAGGAATGGGCAAGCGCAGGCACGAGTGAGTTAGTGCCACTGCAACTGTAAGACGCAGCTTAGGCTGCAAGATTTGCATAGACGCAACAAGAAACACGAGCGGCCTGCCTGATCAACACAGCGCCCCAGCCGGCCTTACCAGCCTCGGTGTAAAAGGTGGTCAGCTTTGATACAGCAATACAACAGCAGGCTGGGCATATTTAAAACCTGCTCACCGGCCTCGGTGTCAAAGGTGGTCAGCTCCACGCCCCGGTCGGCGGCGCAGCGCAGGTCCTTGGGGCGCTTGCAGGGGTTGGCAAACACGATGCGGTCGGCCGACACGCCCAGGGCGGTGACCTGCGGGAAACATCAGGGTTGATGTGAGTCAGGTGAGGTGCTTGGGTGACTGGTGACCATGGGCATGGTGGCTGGGAGGGCACCAGACATGGTGGATTGCAAACCAACCTCAAACCCAGACTCAAGGCCACCAAATGTGAAAAATCAACCTGCCCGGGCAGGAGCCTCACCACGCGGATCTCGGCTTCGGAGGCGCAGTCGAAGCCGGCGCCCAGCGCGGCCAGCGTGCTCAGCACCGCCACATCGGGGTTGCACTTGACCTGCAGACAAACGGGTGGATTTTAGCAGCCAAACCATCAGCAATATAGGCATGCGCAGGGCAGTGCTTAGCACGTTCAGAGCAGTTAGTGCAGTGCTGTGGGCTATTAATTTTCATCCGAGCCAAAGCATGTGCTCCCCCAGCCAGCCGCTCCTGCTCACCGCGTAGTAGGGGTGCACGCGCGGCATGGCCTCGCCCCAGGCGCGGTACAGGCGCTGCAGGGCGCCCAGGTCGACGATGTAGAAGTTGTCCTGCAAACAAATGAATGGCAGGAAATATCATCAATGGCTTGCAAGAAAGTCAAGGGGCAGGCGTTGCGGTGCAGAGCCGTTTCACGTGCGCCAGTCGATCAAATGCACCTGGCCGGCTGACACAGCTGCCAGGCAGACCATGCTGCATTGACGCAGCCCAGCTTCAAACAGCAGCAGCCAGCAGCAGTCTGCACAGAAGGCCAAGCAACTTGCACATATATTCCACAGCAGTGTGCATCAGACCGTGCTCACCTCCAGCGAGTGCTCGGCAATCAGCTTGCGGGCGTACTCGTCGATGGCCTCGGCGGTGGACTGCAGCAGGGGTGGTAGCAATGAGAGGCAACAGCATGAGGCCAGGGTCAGGCCATGCCTCAACAGCAGCAAACAGCAGCAAGCAGGGCAGCTGCGTGGGGGCGCAGTGCAAGCTTTCAAGATACATCCAGCCCTTGCTCGACCATGGGTCCATGGGTCCGACCCATACCTTGTTCACATGCTGCGCTCCATGCAGTGCCATCACATCCTCCACCGCCATGTCAGCGGGGTCGATCAGCAGGCTGTTGCACAGCCCGTTGCGCACCTGCGTGAGGGCGGCGGCGGCGGCGGAATGAGGGTCAGGGGGAGAATGGGGAAGAGGCTACTGGTCGGCCAGCAGGCTGCAGGAGTGGCATCCCTGCCAATGCAGCTGGGGCTAGGGGCTGCACAGGCAATGATGATCTCCAAGACAGCCATACCCCACCAGCATGCACAGCACAAAAGAACCAATTAGCCCGGAGAGCTGGAAAATTTAACCACTTACCGAGGAGTTGTCGGAGGCATTGTCGGAGCCGGAAGTGAGCCCCAGCAGGTCCAGGTCAGCCAGCACGCTGCCGCTCTGCATGCTGATGGTGCCGCTGCGGTCACAGCGGGGCGGAGGTGGGCGGGGGCGGGGCGGTGTGAGTGGCGCAGTACGAGTGAGGCGAGGGGGGCAGCATGTGTTAATGGGGCCGCTGTGCGCGAAGGCAGGGGCGGGTACGAGCTGACCAGCTAACTGGCCGCTGCCCCACCCGCCACCCAGCGCTGCTGCTTGTCAACTGCCGCCCAACACCAACTGCTACAGCTGGCACAGCCACCGCCCTGCCACAACCGCACCTGAAGGAGGGGAAGTGCTTGATGACGGCCCGAGGCGAGCCTGCATCCGACGATGCTCCGCTGGCCCCAGAGGCCGGCGAGCGGCCGCCCTTGGCGGCGGCAGCCGCGCCGGCGGCAGCAGGGGAGCCCAGCCCGGAGGGAGGCTCAGCTTCGAACACCAGGTAGGCCACACATCCGCCGCACTTCATCTCCTGGTAGCTGGCGGAGTGGCAGGCGTAGCTGGCGGGGCCGGCAAAGGCGGCGCCCCACGCGGCGGCGGCGCACGAGGTGCCGGGCGCGGCGGTGTCGGTGGAGAGGGCCACCGACAGGTTGCGGGGCTGGAAGATGTCCGACACCTTGGCCACCAGCTCGGCTGCAAGCAGGGGTGCAGGACAAAACTTGGATAAGAGGGTGGGTGGGAGCAAGCGAGGAAGGCGGGCGCCCGGCAGGCGCAGCGCTGGCGACATGCAAGCACCTTTGCATTTGCCAGGGAAACGCAACACCACACGGCACGGGGAGGCACCCAGTGCGGCTAACAAGCGCAGCCAGCAGCGAGCCAGCCACACTTGCATGTGCGCACCTGCCGACACCTCATCGGGCGAGTAGCCGCACAGCTCAAAGGAGGCGTAGGAGAAGCCTGGAGGGGGACGGAAGGAGAGGAAACGAGCAAGTCAGGACAGGGGGCACATCCAGGGGCAGGGGATTCATGCCCTCGCGTGCAGGGCCCAACTACCGAGCCACTTCACTGCCCTGCCCCGCTGCCTGCCATTGTAAACAGCCTCACCGTCCTCGGGCGTGATGTGGATGGTTGAGAAGGTTCCGCACTCCACGCCGTTCATCGAGTAGCCGCACGGCTCAAACACGTAGTCGTCAATCTCTGCAGCAGTGCAGGGTGAGGTGGGGGCAATAGAGCCAAAAACGTGGCGTGCAAGCGCCAACATGAACCCAGGCATGCCGAGTGCAGGGAGAACAGGACGAGGAGCGAAGGCGGCCCAGCTGATCTCAACCATGGCCAGCTTGCACAGCAGCCCATAAATGAGCCAGGCACGCACCGGCGTTGGGCACGAGGCCCTGGATGCCCGAGGTCAGCGTGGTGTGCTGGGCGGAGATGTAGGCGTCGGAGCGGAAGAACTGGGCAGCCTTGGAGGGGGCCAGCCCAGTCATGCACACCTGGCGGGAGGGGAAGACGTTGAGAGAAGGGGGTGGGGGTTTGATTTGGGATGAAATGGGGAGTGTTGGGTGGCATAGGCGCAAGCTGCTGCAACAGGAGCGTGGGCCAGGAGCATGGGCAACAGGGTGCAAGCCTCCTTCCCACCATCTGCACCCGCCATGAGGCAGGGAGAACAACGTTAAAGAAAGTGCCGGAAAGGGTACAGAAAGAGCGTTCCAAGCAGCCTTCGCAGCGCACCTCCAGGGTGTAGAGCGGCTTCTCGGCGGTGGCGTGCGCGTTCTCGGTGCCCGCCACAAACACGTGCCACTGCAAGCCGTTGAGGCCGTCGCCCAGCACGTACGCGGAGGAGGAGCCCAGGCCCGCAAAGGTGGACCTCAGGGCCTCGCACTCCTGTGCAAGAGAGGAAAAGGGGGAGGGAAGATGGGGAGGGGAGGGTGAAGTCATGCAAGCAGGCAGGTGCAGGTGGGTTTGGGTGGCAAGCAGGCTGGCGTGGTTTTGGAGCAGTGCTCGGCAAGCGGGGACATGCCCACAGCTGCTTCAGCATGGCTGGGCTGTGCAGGGCCTCTCCTGCCTGCGGAGGG
>VFQQ010001512.1_pt1 | contig 31735 bp, 29 predicted proteins | sample 3512341 | NCBI WGS metagenome assembly VFQQ01 (sample SAMN10412373, study PRJNA504923) | tailings metagenome | isolation source: Relicate 2 Philex TSF1 revegetated site | place: Philippines: Tuba, Benguet | collected 2017-08-29
AGGCGGTCGTAGGGCAGGGTGGCGCCGCTGGCCAGCTTCACGGTGCGCTTGTCGGCGTCGATGCTGTCGACCATGTCGCGCACCACCTTCACGCCGTGGTTGCGGCCCAGGGTGTCGTAGGGCACGGTGATGTCGGCCAGCGTCTTGTGGCCGCCCACCACCAGGTTGCTCAGCGGGCACGACACGAAGCTGGCGTTGGGCTCGACGAGCGTCACGTCCACGCCACCTTCGGAGAACAGGCGCACGTATTTGGCGGCGGTGGCGCCGCCGTAGCCGCCCCCCACCACCACCACCTTGGGCTTGCTGCCGCCCATGCTGGCGCAACCACCGAGCAGGCCCAGGCCCGCCACCGCCGAGCCCGTGCCCAGCCCGACGCTCAGATTCCGTACGAATTGACGACGTTTCATGGTGGGGCTCCTTATTTCTTCTGGGCCGCGAAGTAGGCGGCGATCTGGGCGATCTGTTCGTCGCTGTAGCCCTTGGCGATCTGATGCATGATCGTCGCGGGCCGCTGGCCGTTCTTGAAGGCGAGCATCTTCTGCTCGATGTCGCTCTTGCTTTGGCCTGCCAGGGCAATCATGCCGGGCTCGGCCTTGCCGTCGGTGCCGTGGCAGTTGGCGCAGGCCGCGGCCCAGACGCGCACCTGATTGACCTGGGCCTGGGCGGCGCCGGTGGCCGCGAGCAGCGCCGCAACGGCGAGCCATCTCTTGGTGTTCTGCATGCTTGTCTCCGGTTGCAGGGTGGGGAAGGTGCCTCCAAAACTGTAGCAGCGCCAGCGCCCGTTCAGATGGCCAATGCATTGGACGGCCGACGGCGGAAAAAAGCACGAAGGGTTTTTACCAATTCGAATATCAGCAAGTACCAATATATTGAGTGCCGGACGCATCCTTGAGGGCACACCGTGTCGGACGTTTTCGATCACACCATCGGCCGGGTGCTGCCCGCGCCGGAAAACCACCTCGGTGCCGAGCAGCTTGAGCAGGCGCGCAAGGCGCGCCGCAGTTTCATGGGCAAGGCGCTCGCCATGGGCGCCGGTGCCATTGCCGCCACGCAGGCGCCGCGGGCCCGTGCGGCCGAGGGCGACCCGGCGATCCTGGACATGCCCGAGCACACGCGCGGCCTGGGCCGCCCCGTGGCCGACCCGGCCTACGGCCAGCCCAGCAAGTGGGAGGCGAACCTGCAGCGCCGCCAGAGCCCGGGCCTCACGCGCGTGCCGCAGGCCTCGGTGAGCTTCACGCCGCTGCAGGGCCTGTTCGGGATCATCACGCCGAGCGGCCTGCATTTCGAGCGCCACCACCAGGGCTGGTGGGACATCGACCCCAGCCAGCACCGCCTCATGGTGCACGGCCTGGTCAAGCGCTCGCGCGTCTTCACCATGGACGACCTGATGCGCCTGCCCAGCGTCTCGCGCATCCACTTCATCGAATGCGGCGCGAACTCGGCGCCCGAGTGGGGCAACGTCGCCCTGCCGTCCGTGCAGTACACGCACGGCATGGTGAGCTGCTCGGAATTCACCGGCGTGCGCCTGTCCACCCTGCTGGAGATGTGCGGCGTGGACAAGAAGCTCGGCAAATACGTGCTGGCCGAGGGCGCCGACGGCTCGTCGATGACGCGCACCATCGACATGGAGCGCGCCATGGAGGACTGCATCGTCGCCTGGGCCATGAACGGCGAGATGCTGCGCCCCGAGAACGGCTACCCGCTGCGGCTGGTGGTGCCGGGCATCCAGGGCGTGAGCTGGGTGAAGTACCTGCGCCGCCTGGAGGTGGGCGACCAGAAGTGGGCCACCAAGGACGAGACCATCCACTACATCGACCTGATGCCGGACGGCACGCACCGCCAGTACACCGGCATCCAGGAGTGCAAGAGCGTGATCACCACGCCCTCGGGCGGGCAGATGCTGCTCGACAAGGGCTACTACAACGTCAGCGGCCTGGCCTGGTCGGGCCGCGGCTCGATCAAGCGGGTGGACGTGAGCGTGGACGGCGGGCGCAACTGGCGCACCGCGCGCCTGGAAGGCCCGGTGCTGGACAAGGCGCTCACGCGCTTCAACATCGACTGGGTCTGGGACGGCCAGCCCGCCGTGCTGCAAAGCCGGGCCATCGACAGCACCGGCTACGTGCAACCGAAGATCAACCAGCTGCGGGCGGTGCGCGGCTCGCGCTCGATCTACCACCAGAACGCGATCCAGTCGTGGCGGGTGGCGGAGAACGGCGAAGTGTCGAACGTACAGGTGTATTGATATGAATATGAGCCACCCCCGCCGCGCGGCGCGCGACCCCCTCAAGGGGGCCACACCTGCGGCCCGGCCAAGCCGGTTCCGCGGTGTTTCTGGGTTGTTCGCGCTTCTGGCATTTGTGACGGTCCCGGCCCTGGCCCAGGCCCAGGCCCAGGCCCAGGCGCAGGCCCAGGCGCAGGCCCAGGCGCAGCCTTGGCACGAGCTCGGCCGCGAGGCCACCCCGGCCGAGATCAAGGCCTGGGACATCGATGTGCGGCCCGATTTCAAAGGCCTGCCCAAGGGCGCGGGCAGCGTCTCGCTGGGCGAGCAGGTGTGGGAGGCGAAGTGCGCGTCCTGCCACGGCGTGTTCGGCGAGTCGAACGAGGTGTTCACGCCCCTCGTCGGCGGCACCACCAAGGCCGACATCGAGCGCGGCCGGGTGAAGAACCTCGAGCTGGGCAGCGTCTTCCCGCAGCGCACCACGATGATGAAGGCGTCCACGGTGTCCACGCTGTGGGACTACATCAACCGCGCCATGCCCTGGAACGCGCCCAAGTCGCTCAAGACCGACGAGGTCTACGGCGTGCTGGCCTACATGCTGAGCCTGGCCGATGTGGTGCCGGCCGACTACACGCTGTCGGACGAGAACATCGCCGACGTGCAGAAGCGCCTGCCCAACCGCAACGGACTGGTGTTCTACGAGCCGCTGTGGAAGGTCTCCGGCAAGGGCGACGTGAAGAACGTGGCCTGCATGAAGGACTGCCCGACCGAGGCCAAGGTGCGCTCGGCGCTGCCCGACTTCGCGCGCGACGCGCACGGCAACATCCAGGAGCAGAACCGCGTGGTGGGCCCGGTGCGCGGCGCCGACACCACCAAGCCGGCGCCGACCGCTCCCGTGGGCAGCGCGCCGCCGCCCGCGCCGGTGGTGGTCGCCGCCGCGCCCGCCGCGTCCGGCGGCGTGGACGTCAAGGCGCTGCTGAGCAGCAACGGCTGCACGGCCTGCCACGGCGTGAGCAACAAGATCGTGGGGCCCGGCTTCACCGACATCCTGGCCAAGCACAAGGGCAAGGCCGATCTGGAGGCCTACCTGGCCGCCAAGATCAAGGCCGGGGGCAGCGGCGTGTTCGGCGCCGTCCCCATGCCGCCCCAGCCCCAGCTCAAGGACGCCGAGGCCCAGGCGATCGCGCGCTGGATCGCCGCGGGTCCGCGCTGAACCGGGCCCGCGCCCTACGCGTTTTCCCCCTGTCCGTTCCCACGAGGAAACATTAGTCTATGAGCATGAAGATGTTGATTGCCGCCGCGACCGCGGTCGCGGCCGTGTCGGCGCTGCCGGCGCACGCGATGGACGCGGCGGCCGCCAAGGCCCTGGCGACCAAGAGCGCCTGCATGGCCTGCCACGCGGTCGACCGCAAGCTGGTCGGCCCGGCCTTCAAGGATGTGGCCGCCAAGCACAAGGGCCAGGCCGATGCGCCCGAGAAGGTGGCCGCGCGCATCAAGTCGGGCGGCTCGGGCCTGTATGGCCCGGTGCCCATGCCGCCCCAGCCCGGTCTCAAAGACGACGAATTGAGGCTATTGGCCGCCTGGGTGCTGGCCGGTGCCCCCGATAAGTAAACTCCCACCCCCTCACGCCCCGAATTTGTACAGGAGTTCAACCATGAACCAGACCCGTCGAGACGCTCTCAAGACCACCGGCGCCTTCGCCACCCTGGTCTCTCTGGGCATCGTCACCCAGAGCCAGGCGCAGGCCGCGCTGGAGCGCGCCAGCTTCGAGGGCAAGACCCTGGCCGACGCCCTCAAGGCCGTCGGCGGCACGCCGGCCAACAGCGACCAGGTGAGCGTGGTGGCCCCGGACATCGCCGAGAACGGCGCCGTGGTGCCCATCGGCGCCGCGAGCAAGCTGCCCAATACCACCGAGATCTTCCTCATCGTCGAGAAGAACCCGATGCCCCTGGCTGCGGCCTTCACCATCCCGGCCGGCACGCTGCCCGAGATCTCCACGCGCCTGAAGATGGGCCAGAGCTCCAACGTGATCGCCGTGGTCAAGGCCGACGGCAAGCTCTACTCGGCCACCAAAGAAACCAAGGTCACGCTGGGCGGCTGCGGCGGCTGATCGCCGCGCACCCCTTCCGAGATTCAACGTACACAGGAGTCCCCCATGGCTGATCCGATGCGCATCCGCGCCGCCGTTGCCGACGGCGAAACCACCGTCCGCGTGCTCATGTCGCACGTCATGGAACCCGGCACCCGCCGCGACAGCGCCGGCAACCTCATTCCCGGTCACTTCATTCGCGATGTCGAGTGCACGCACAACGGCAAGGTGGTGCTGCAGGCGCAGTTCACCGGCGCCGTGGCCCAGAACCCCTTCCTGTCCTTCAAGTTCAAGGGCGGCGCCAAGGGCGACAAGGTCGTCGTGAAGTGGAGCGACAACAAAGGAGACTCGCGCACCGACGAAGCGAGCATCGCGTAAGTTCCGCCCCCCAAAACAACACGAGGAGACACCCATGAATCGCAACGCTTCCCGCGTGGTCATCGCGCTCGCCGGGCTGTTGGCGGCCGTGGCCGTGCACGCGCAATCGTCCACGGCCGAAGGCATCGCCAAATACCGCGAAATGCTGCAGGACGGCAACCCCGCCGAGCTGTTCGAGATGAAGGGCGAAGAGCTCTGGAAGCAGAAACGCGGGCCGAAGAACGCGTCGCTGGAGCAGTGCGATCTGGGCAAGGGCCCGGGTGTCATCAAAGGCGTGTTCGTGGAGCTGCCACGCCACTTCAAGGACACCAACCGCGTGGAAGACCTCGAGGGCCGCATCATCACCTGCATGGAGACCTTGCAGGGCTTCAAGGCCGAGGACGTGCGCAAGACGGCCTTCGGCCGCGGCGAGATGGCCAACGTGACGGCGATCGCCACCTACGTGGCCACGGCGTCCAAAGGCATGAAGATGAACCTGTCGCAATCGCACGCGCAGGAAAAGCTGATGTACGAAACCGGCAAGCGCCTGTTCTTCACGCGCGGCGGCACGCACGATTTCTCGTGTGCGTCGTGCCACGGCGAGAGCGACAAGCGCATCCGCCTGCAGGACCTGCCCAACCTCACCAAGAACCCGGGCGACGGCGTCGGCTTCGCCGCCTGGCCGGCCTACCGCGTGTCCAACGCGCAGATGTGGGGCATGCAGCTGCGCCTGAACGACTGCTTCCGCCAGATGCGCTGGCCCGAGCCCAAGTTCGGCAGCGACGCCACGCTGGCGCTGAGCGTCTACATGGGCGTCAACGCCAAGGGCGCCGAGTCCGCCGTGCCCGCGATCAAGCGCTGAAGAGGAGACCCACGATGAACAAGAAGACCATCCTCGCCATCCTGCCGCTGGCCGCGCTGCTCGCCGCCTGCTCGATGCCGCCCTCGCAGGCCGACGTCGAGAAGGCCACGGCCGACATGATGAAGAACTCCTTCCAGGCCAAGGGCATCGCCACCCTGGATCGCCTGGAGCAGGACCAGGCCAACGCCACCTGCCTGCAAGCCGATCTCTCGGGCAAGCCCCTGGACGAGAAGCTCGCCAAGGCGGTCGAGGAGGCCAACATGAAGACCATCAAATGGCCTTCCGATGGCAAGTTCCTGGGCGACTGGAAAGAGGGCGAGAAGATCGCCCAGAGCGGCCGTGGCCTGACCTGGACCGACGACGCGAAGCAGGCCAACGGGGGCAACTGCTACAACTGCCACCAGATCAGCAAGGAAGAGATCTCCTTCGGCACCCTGGGCCCCAGCCTCTACAACTACGGCAAGCTGCGCGGCGTGAGCGACCCGAACGCCGCGGGCTCCAAGGCCATCGTCGAGTACACCTGGGGCAAGCTCTACAACGCGCGCGCCTACAACGCCTGCTCGCAGATGCCGCGCGCCGGGCACAAGGGCATCCTGAACGAACAGCAGCTCAAGCACGTGATGGCGCTGCTGCTCGACCCGAATTCGCCCGTCAACAAATGAGCCTGAGCCGACGCGATTTCCTGCAGTTGCTGGCCGCTGCGGGTGCCGCAGGCATGGCCATCGACCACCGCGACGCGCTCGCGGCCACGGCCGGTGCCGGTGAACGCCTGTACGACGTGCCCGCGTTCGGCAACGTGAGCTTTCTGCACTTCACCGATTGCCACGCGCAACTCACGCCGGTGTACTTTCGCGAGCCCAGCATGAACCTGGGCGTGGGCGATGCGCGCGGCAAGGCGCCGCACCTGGTGGGCGAAACGCTGCTCAAGCACTTCGGCATCCGGCCCGGCTCGGCGCAGGCGCACGCGTTCAACTACCTCGACTTCACACAGGCCGCCAAGACCTACGGCAAGGTGGGGGGTTTCGCGCACCTGGCCACGCTGGTGAAGCGGTTGCGCGCGGGCCGCCCGCACGCCTGGTTGCTCGACGGGGGCGACACCTGGCAGGGTTCGGCCACCTCGCTCTGGACCAACGGGCAGGACATGGTGGACGCCTGCAAGCTGCTGGGCGTGAACATGATGACTTCCCATTGGGAGCACACCTTCGGCGCCAAGCGCGTGCAGGAGATCGTGGAGAAAGACCTCAAGGGGAACATCGAGTTCCTCGCGCAGAACATCAAGACCACCGACTTCGAAGACATGGTTTTCAAGCCGTATGCGATGCGCGAGATGAACGGCGTGCAGGTCGCGGTGATCGGCCAGGCTTTTCCGTACACGCCCATCGCCAACCCGCGCTACATGGTGCCCGACTGGACCTTCGGCATCCAGGAAGAGCACCTGCAGAAGATGGTGGACGAGGTGCGCGGCAAGGGCGCGCAGGTGGTGGTGCTGCTCTCGCACAACGGCATGGACGTGGACCTGAAACTCGCCTCGCGCGTGAGCGGCATCGACGCGATTCTGGGCGGGCACACGCACGACGGCATGCCCGCGCCCACGGCGGTGAAGAACCCGGGCGGCCAGACGCTGGTGACCAACGCCGGCTCCAACACCAAGTTCCTCGGCGTGCTCGACTTCGACGTGCGCGGCGGCAAGGTTCAGGGCTACCAGTACAAGCTCATGCCCATCTTCGCCAACCTGCTGCCGGCCGACGCCGACATGCAGGCCTTCATCGACGGCGTGCGCGCGCCCTACAAGGCCCGGCTGGAAGAGAAACTGGCCGTCACCGAGGACCTGCTCTACCGCCGCGGCAACTTCAACGGTTCCTGGGACCAGGTCATCTGCGACGCGCTGATCGACGTGAAGGGCGCGGACCTGTGCTTCTCGCCGGGCGTGCGCTGGGGCACCTCGCTGCTGCCGGGTGACACCATCACCATGGAAGCGTTGATGGACCAGACGGCCATCACCTACCCCTCGACCACGCTCAACGAATTCACCGGCGCGCAGATCAAGGACATCCTGGAAGACGTGGCCGACAACATCTTCAACCCCGACCCCTACTACCAGCAGGGCGGCGACATGGTGCGCGTGGGCGGCATGCAGTACGCCATCGCGCCGAACGAGCGCATGGGCCAGCGCATCCAGAACATGCGGCTCAAGGGCAAGCCCGTGGAGGCCGACAAGACCTACAAGGTGGCCGGCTGGGCCTCGGTGCAGGAGGGCGTCAAGGGCGAACCGGTGTGGGACGTCGTGGCCGGCCACCTGCGCGCCAGGAAGGTGGTCAAGGGCGTGAAGATCAACACCCCGACGCTGGTGGGCATGAAGGGCAACCCGGGCATGGCGGCCTGACTGAGGCCGCGCCCATGAAAAAAGCCACCGCCCGCGGGGGCGATGGCTGTCAAAACCAAACCTTGGAAAGGAAGGGGCCCGAAGGCCCCGGGGCGGGGCCGCGAGGCCCCGCTGTCACGATCAGAAGTCGTGACGGATGCCAGCGGCGTACAGGCGGCGCTCGGCGACCTCGGTGCCGGCGCCGTTCTCGGCGTCGCCATTGAGGTAGGCGGCGTACACGCGGGTGCGCTTGGACAGCGAGTAGGTCACGCCGAAAGCCAGGCCCTTGGACTTGGCGGTGTCGACACCGGCGTTCTCGGACTTGTTGTAGGCGTAGCCCACCGAGAAGTCCCAGGGACCCATCGGCATGTTGGCGCCGACCACGAAGCCGTTGGACTCCAGGGTGCCCTGCTCGGCCATGTTGTAGCCAGCGGAGACGCGCACGGCGCCGAAGTCGTAGGCGCCGGCCAGGGTGGTGTACTCACGCTTGGTGGCCGACACCTCGTGGTTCTGCTCCTGGTAGCCCAGGCCCACGTCCAGCGAGCCGCTGCGGTAGCGCAGGTTGAAGGCGGTCACGTCGCGCTTGACCGGCGAGGCCTGCTCGTCCAGGCCGTAGCTGATGCCGCCGGTGAAGCCGCCGAAGTTCGGCGACTCATAGCGGATCTGGTTGCTGCTGCGCGAGGAGTAGTCGGCCACGTGGCCCACGGCGACGCCACCCACGCTGTTGACGTAGGCGATCTTGGTCGGCGAGAACTCCGAATCCCACAGCGCGCTGCCGACGCTGATGTCGCGGATGTCGTCGAAGGCGGTCTCGGTGCGGCCGAGCTTGACCGCGCCGAAGCCACCCGTCAGGCCGACGATGGACTGGCGATCGAAACCGGCGCCGAAGGCGGCGCCGGTGTCCACGCCCAGCGTGGTCTCGAGCTGGAAGATGGCCTTGAGGCCGCCACCGAGGTCTTCGGTGCCGCGAAAGCCCAGGCGGCTGGTGCTCAGCAGGCCGCTGGACAGCTGCGACTGGCTTTGGGCGGCGCCCGACGCGCCGGCCTTCTCGGAGCCGAGGGAGGCGTCGAGGCGGCCGTAGACGCTGACGCTGGACTGCGCCATGGCGGCGCCGCTGATGGTGGCCAGGGCGGCCAGAGCAATCAGGCTCTTTTTCATGGAATGGTTTCTCCGTTGGGGGGTCTCGGGCCCTGAGAGGACCCGTGCCTCCCGCACCGTGCGGGACGACGGGCCTATTCCACGTGGCGAAGATAACCGTCTGATTACATTTGTAATGGTTTGCCCTATTTACAACGATCATCCTTAGGTGTTGGAAGGGCTTTCGCGCCGTTGGCATGAAGTTGTGCGCGCGGGCGTCTGAGGGTTATCACGGATTAATGTTGGGCTAAGAGGGGCGCCCGAGCATGCGGCGCATGAACTCCCGAACCCCTCCCTCCCACCCGCGCCTTGGCGCAGGCCGCTCGCCCCGCGCGCCGGACGCCGCGCCACGCGGGCCCTTGTCGCTGCGGCCCCTGGTGGGCGCGGCCCGCGAAGGCGGCCTGGACCTGATCCGGCGCCGCTTCGAGCGGGAACACCAGGCGCGGCTCACGCACTTCATGCCCGGCCTGCTGGGCCTCATGGACGCCGACAACGGGATCGTGGGCGCGGCGGGCTGCCGGCCCGCCGCCGGTGGCGCGCTGTTCCTGGAGCGCTACATCGATGTGCCGATCGAGGCCGCGATCGCGACCGAGACGGGCGAGCCCGTGGCGCGACACGAGGTGGTGGAGGTGGGCAACCTCGCGGCCGAGGGCCCGGGCAGCGCCCGCCTGCTCATCGTCGCGTTGACCGATTGGCTGGCCACGCAGGGCTACCGGTGGGTCGCCTTCACCGGCACGCGCGGCCTGCTGAACAGTTTTCGCCGCCTGGGCCTGGCGCCGCGCGTGCTGGCCCCCGCCGACCCCGCGCGCATGGGCGATGCCTTGCCGCAGTGGGGCCGCTATTACACCCAGCAGCCCCAGGTGGTGTTCGGCGAGATCCCGCCCGCGCAGCGCCAGCTGTCGCGCCACCCCGGCACGCCGGGCTGGTGGCTGGACGGGGAGTGAGCCATGCCGTCCAAGCTTTCCACCGAACATTTCTGGCAGACGCTGCTCGCGCACGGTGATCGACCGGCGCTCAGCGATGGCACGCAGCGCCTGGACTACGCCGAGCTGGTCCGGCAGGTGCAGCGGCGCCGTGCCCAGCTCGCTGGCTTCGGCGCGCGCCGCGTGGCCCTGTGCCTGGACAACGGCATCGACTGGGTGCTCTGGGACCTCGCCCTGCTGAGCGAGGGCCTGGTCTGCGTGCCCGTGCCGGCTTTCTTCTCGCCCGCGCAGCAGCGCCACGTGGTCGACAGCTCGGGGGTGGACACGCTCATCGGTCCGCTGGCCCCCTGGTCGCAGGAGGCGGGCTTTCGCCCCGTGGCGCCGGGCCTGAGCCAGCGCCCGGTGGCCGACGCGCCACCGGTGTTCCCCGGCACGGTGAAGATCACCTACACCTCGGGCACCACGGGCCTGCCCAAGGGCGTGTGCCTCGACGCGCCGGCCATGCTCGCCGTGGCGGCCAGCCTCTGGGACGTGGTGGGGGCCAGCGGCGCGCGCCAGCACCTGGCCGTGCTGCCCTTGGCCACGCTGCTGGAGAACGTGGCCGGCGTGTACGCGCCGCTGCTGGGCGGCGCCAGCACCGAGCTGCGGCCCATGGCCGAGATCGGCCTGCTGGGCGCGAGCGGGCTTGACCTGCCGCGCCTGCTCAGGCGCCTGGGCGAGAGCCAGCCGCACAGCCTGATCCTGCTGCCGCAATTGCTGCAGGCCCTGGTGGGCGCGGTCGAGCACGGCTGGACGCCGCCGTCCAGCCTGCGGTTCATCGCCGTGGGCGGCGCGCACGTGGCGCCTTCGCTGCTGCGCCGCGCGGTGGCCGCGCGCCTGCCGGTGTTCGAAGGCTACGGCCTGTCCGAGTGTGCCTCGGTGGTGTGCCTGAACGCGCCGAACGACAACCGCATCGGCACCGTGGGCCGGCCGCTGCCGCACGCGCGCGTGCGGCTGGCCGACGACGGCGAGGTGCTCGTGCAGGGCGCGCGCGCCCTGGGCTACCTGGGTGAAGCGCCCGAGACCGGCGAATGGCTGGCCACCGGCGACCTCGGTCGCTTCGACGAGGCAGGCCATCTGCTGCTGAGCGGGCGCAAAAAGCACCAGTTCATCACCGCCTACGGCCGCAACGTCAACCCCGAATGGGTGGAGTCGGAGCTGGTCCAGCAGGCGCCGATCGCGCAGGCCTGGCTGTACGGCGAGGCCCTGCCCGAGAACCTGGCCGTGCTGGTGCCCCGACACGCCGGCGTGAGCGACGGCGAACTGGCCGCCGCCGTGGCCGCCGTCAACCAGACCCTGCCCGACTACGCGCGCGCGCACCACTGGCGGCGCGCCGCGCAAGCCTTCAGCGCGGACAACGGCCTGGCCACCAGCAATGGCCGCCTGCGGCGCGACGCGCTGCGTGCGCACTACCACGCGGCCCTGGCCGCGATCGATCCCACCTCCCGACCCAAGGACATCGCATGAACTTCTTCGACCAATTGCAGGCGCAGACCGCCAGCGAACGGGCCTACCTGCTGGGCGCGCCCATCATCGGCCAGGCCATGGAAGGCCGTGTGTCGACGGCCGACTACATCGCCTTCCTGACCCAGGCCTACCACCACGTCAAGCACACGGTGCCGCTGCTCATGGCCTGTGGCGCGCGCCTGCCCGATCGCCTGGAATGGCTGCGCCAGGCCGTGGCCGAGTACATCGAGGAGGAGTACGGCCACCAGGAGTGGATCCTCAACGACATCGCGGCCTGCGGCGGCGACCCCGACGCGGTGCGCCGCGGCGAGCCCTCGCTGCCCACCGAGCTCATGGTCGGCTACGTGTACGACCGCATCGCCCGCCACAACCCGGTGAGCTTCTTCGGCATGGTCAACGTGCTCGAAGGCACCAGCATCCAGCTCGCCTCGCGCGCGGCCGGGCGCATCCAGGAAACGCTGGGCCTGCCGGGCAAGGCCTTCAGCTACCTCAGCTCGCACGGCGCGCTGGACCTGGACCACATCCAGCTGTTCGCCGGCCTGGTCAACCGCCTCGACGACGAGGGCGACCGCCAGGCCGTGCTGCACACGGCCCGCGTCGTCTACCGCCTCTATGGCGACCTGTTCCGCGCGCTGCGCCCGCACGAGCAGGCGGCCGCGCTCGCCGCCTGAAAGGAAGGCCCACCATGAATCTGGCATCGAGCCGCTGGGTCGTCACCGGCGCCAGCGGCGGCATCGGGCAGGCGCTGGTCGAGGAGCTGTGCCGGCGCGGCGCGCGGGTGCTCGTCGCGGGCCGGCAGGCCGACACCCTGCACGCCCTGGCCGAGAGCCACCCGCAGCGCGTGCGCGTGGTGGTGGCCGACCTGCGCACGCCCGCCGGCCGCCAGGCCGTGGTGGACGCCGCGCGCGACATCGGCCACGTCGACGGCCTCATCAACGCCGCCGGCGTCAACCACTTCGGCCTCTTCGACGGCATGGACGACGCGGCCATCGAGCAGATGGTCGCGCTCAACCTCACGGCCACCCTGCAGCTCACACACGCGATGCTGCCGCTGCTGCGCGAGCGCCCGCGCGCCACGGTGGTGTTCCTCGGTTCCATCTTCGGCTCCATCGGTTACCCGGGCCAGGCGGTCTACAGCGCCACCAAGTTCGCGCTGCGCGGCTTCGCCGAGGCGCTGCGCCGCGAACTGGCCGACGGCCCGGTGCGCGTGCTGTACGCCGCCCCGCGCTCCACCCGCACGGCGATGAACGCCGACGCCATGGTGCAGATGAACCGGCAGCTGCAGGTGGCCATGGACCCGCCCGAGACCGTGGCACGCCGCATCGCCGATGCGCTGCGCGACGAGCGCAAGGAAATCTACCTGGGCAGCCCCGAGAAGTTTTTCGTCCGCCTCAACGGCTTGCTGCCGCGCCTGGTGGACCGTGCGCTGCGCAAGCAGCTGCCCGTCATCCAGCGCTTCGCGCGCCAACCCACCCAAGGAACCGCCTCGCCATGAAAACCCGACACCACCTTCTCGCCATCACCCTCGCCGCCGCCTTGGGCGCGGGCCTGAGCCTGCCGGCCCTGGCCCTGGGCGACGCCGCCCGCCAGCAGCTCGAGGGCATCCAGGCCCGCTGGGCCGAGGTGAACTACAAGCTGCCCGACAAGCAGCGCGAAGCCGCCTTCGCCGATCTCGCGCAGCAGGCCGCGCAGGCCGTGACCGCCGAGCCCGCGGCGGCCGAACTGCGCATCTGGCACGGCATCGTGCTCAGCACCTACGCGGGCGCCAAGGGCGGTTTGGGCGCGCTCGATCTGGTGAAGAAGGCCAAGGCCGAACTGGAAGAGGCGCTCAAGCTCGATCCCAAGGCGCTCGACGGCTCGGCCTACACCAGCCTGGGCAGCCTGTACTACCAGGTGCCGGGCTGGCCGCTGGGCTTTGGCGACGACGCCAAGGCCGAGGCCCTGCTCAAGCAGGCGCTCGCGATCAACCCCGACGGCATCGACCCCAACTTCTTCTATGGCGACTTCCTGCTGCGCAAGAAGCGCTACCCGCAGGCCAAGGCCGCGCTGGAGAAGGCCCTCGCGGCGCCCGACCGAGCGGGCCGCACGGCCGCCGACGAAGGCCGCCGCAGCGAAATCCGCCAGCGGCTGAAGGACATCGAAAGCCGCCTGTGACGCGGCACCGCCGCGCTTCTTGACGGGCATCAAGTCGGCGCGCGCGGGCGCGCCGCAAGCTGCGGGCGGCTTCAAGGAGTTGCCATGCCCCTCAAACAGATCCTCGTCCACATGGACGCGGACGAACGCAGCCTGGAGCGCCTGCGCATCGCCCGCCAGCTGGCCCACGCGCACGGCGCCGTGCTGGACGCGCTTTACGCGGCGAGCCTGGTGCCGCTGGCGATGCCATACCCCGAACTTGGCGAGAACGCGGCCAGCCTGCTGCAGCGCGAGCTGCAGCGCTGCGCGCAGGCGCGCGCGGCCTTCGAGCGCGACATGCGCCGCCCCGATGGCACCGCCACCTGGAGCGAGCTGACGGTGTTTCCGCTGATCGAGGGCTTCGCCGAGCAGGCGCTGTTCGCCGACCTGTTGGTACTGGGCCAGCACGACCCGGGCAGGCAGCACGCGCCCGACGTGCCGCCCGACTTCGTCGAAGGGGTGCTGGCCGCCAGCGGGCGGCCCGCGCTGGTGGTGCCTTACACCGGCCAGTTCGAGGCCTTGCCGCGGTGCATCGCCATTGCCTGGAAGCCCGGCCGCGAGGCGATGCGCGCGGTGATCGCCGCGCTGCCACTGCTGCAGCGCGCCGAGCGGGTGCACGTGCTGGGCTGGGGCGCCGAACCAGGGCCGCTGGTGCAAGGCCCCCGGCTGGACCTGCGCGGCTGGCTGAGGCTGCACGGCGTCTCGGTGCAATGGCACCGGGAAGACCAGGAACCCGCGGACCTGGGCGAGGTGCTGTTGTCGCGCGTCTGCGACCTGTCGGCCGACCTGCTGGTGATGGGCTGCTACGGCCACGCGCGCGTGCGCGAATGGGTTCTGGGCGGGGTCAGCCGCACCGTGCTGGGGTCCATGACGCTGCCGGTGCTGATGTCGCACTGAGGCGGCGCCCCGGGCGCGGCCTCAGGCCAGGTCCGTGGGCCGGATGACCATCACCGGCGACGGCGCGAGCCGGATGATCTGCTCGGCGCCGCTGCCCAGCAGCAGGCGGTTGACGCCGCGCCGGCCGTGCGTGCCCAGCACGATCAGGTCGGCCCGCCAGTCGCGCGCCGCCTGCGCCACCGATTCGCCCAGCCGCGGGCCGAGCTCGTCGATGAGCAGCGAATCGCAGGCCACCCCGGCGGCCTTGACGGTCGCCATCGCCTCGTCCAAGGCCTCGCGGGCCCAGGTGCGCGCGGTGCCGAGCAAATCCACCGTGGCCTCGTAGCCGCTCACGTACATCATCTGATCGATGGCGTGCATCACGCGGATCTGCCCGTCCATGGCGCGGGCCAGTTGGATGGCGGCCTCGAGCGCCCTCTTGGAGGTCTCGCTGCCATCCACGGGCACGAGGATTCGCTTGAACGGGTTCATGGAGGTCTCCGCATGGAACGTTGAACGATGGCCCCACTGTGCCTGGGCGCGCGCGGAACCGCTTTGCGATGGATCAACAACGCCCGCGGGCGGCGGGCCTATCGTCACCGGCAGTACCACTTTTCCCCGAAAGGACCGCGCCATGCCCCGCATCGAATGGATTCTGGTGGCCAGTGCCACGCACGCGCGCCTGCTGCAGCGCGAACCCGGTTTGCCCCTGGTGCTGATCGCCACCTTCTCGCATCCCGAAGGCCGGCTCAAGGCCAGCGAACTCGGTGACGACCGCGCGGGCCATGAGCGTGCCGACCGCCGCGGCCAAGGCGGCGTGGCCCTGGAGCCCCGCCTGGACGCGCACCGCAAGGAGCATCAGCGCTTCGCGCGCGAACTCGCCGAGCACCTGGAGGCCGGCGCGCGGTCCCAGGCCTATCGCGCGCTGGTGGTGTTCGCGGGCAAGCCCTTTCTCGGCGAGCTTCGCGACGCGCTGGGCGATGGCGCGCGCCGCCTGCTCAAGGCCAGCCTGCCCGTGGACCTGAGCCAGGTGAGCGCGCTCGAACTGGACCAGCGCGTGCGCGATGAGCTGGCGTCCGCCTGAGGCGCGCGCATGGCCCCCGTCGCCGCCTTCCTGGAAGAGCTCGCGCGGCGTGCCGGTGTTGCCTTCGAGGTGGTGCTGCCCGGCGGCGGCCGCCTGAAGGCGGGCGAGGGCGCCCCCGCCTTTGGCCTGCACTTTCGCAGCGAGGGCGCGCTCGCGGCCTCGCTGCTGCGCGGCCACATGGGCCTGCTGGAGGCCTACTTCGATGGCCAGGTCGATCTGGCCGGGCCCCTGAACCGGGCCCTGGCCGCGGGCCTGAGCGCCGGCTTCGACCTACAGGCCTCGGTGGTGAACAGCGTGGAGAACCGCCTGCTCGAGCGGGGACAGAGCAACCGCGACCGCGCCCAGGCCAAACGCAACGCCTGCGCGCACTACGACCTGGGCGAGGCCTTCTATCGGCTCTGGCTCGACGAGCCGCTCAAGATGTACACCTGCGCCTACTGGCGCGAGGGCTGCACCTCGCTGGAGCAGGCGCAGCGCGACAAGATCGACCACGTCTGCCGCAAGCTGCGCCTGGCGCGTGGCGAGCGCTACGTGGACCTGGGCTGCGGCTTTGGCGGCTTTCTGCTGCGCGCCTGGGAGACCACGGGGGCGATCGGCACCGGCATCAACACCGCCACCGGCCAGGTGCAGTGGCTGCGCGAGTCGCTGGAGCGCCAGGGCCTGGCGCCCACGCTGTCGGTGCGCGAGGCCGATTTCCGCGACGTGGGCGAGTGCTTCGACAAGCTGGTGTCCATCGGCGTGCTGGAACACGCCGGCCGCGACCAGCTGGCCGAGGTGATCCAGGCCCACGCCGACTGCCTGCGCCCGGGAGGCATCGGCATGCTGCACTTCATCGACCACGTGGGACCGCGCGACACCGAGCCCTTCATCCGCAAGCACGTCTTCCCCGGCGGCTGGATTCCCGCGCTCAGCGAGGTGATGCAGGAGATGGAGCGCTGCGGGCTCGAGGTGCTCGACGTGGAGAACCTGCGCCGCCACTACGCGCTCACGCTCGATGAGTGGGCGCGGCGCTTCGCGCAGCGCTGGCCCGAAATCCAGGCGCTGGACCCCGCGCGGTTCGACGAACGCTTCCGCCGCATCTGGACTGTCTACCTCGTGGGCTGCGCCGAACTGTTCCGCTCACCCGTCGGTTGCACCCACCTGTTCCAGGTGCTGTTCAGCAAAGGCAACGCGGGCCGCACCGCCTACCCCATGACGCGGGACCATGTCTACGCCATCGATGCCCCAGGCGCGCGCGGCACGTGAAGCGCAGCGCGCGCACGCGGCCCGCGTCCGCGCGGTCGCCGAGCGGCTGCGCCAGGACCCATCGCGCAAGCCCCTGGCCCTGGACAAGCGCACCTCCAACCTGTTCCGCCATCGCCAGCGCGCGGCGCGCCAGCGGCTGGACCTGAGTGGCCTGAACCAGGTGCTGGGCGCCGACACACAGGCGGGCTGGGTGGACGCCGAGGGCATGCTCAGCTATGAGGACCTGGTGGCCTGGACCCTGCCGCGCGGGGCCATGCCCGCGGTGGTGCCACAGCTCAAGACCATCACCGTGGGCGGAGCGCTGGCGGGCGTGGGCATCGAGGCCACCTCGTTCCGTCACGGCCTGGTGCACGAGACCATGAGCGCGCTGGAGGTGCTGCTGCCCGGTGGCGAGGTGGTGCACTGCACGGCCGACAACGAGCACGCCGATCTCTTCCACGGCTTTCCGAACGCCTACGGCACCCTGGGCTATGCGCTGAGCGCTCGGCTTCGCACCCTGCCCACACAGCCCTTCGTGCACGTGCACCACCAGCGCTTCGACGACCCGCGGGCGTTCTTCGACGCCCTGGCCGCGGCCTGCGCGCCCCTGCCGGCGGGTGTCGGCCCCGACTTCGTCGATGGCGTGCTGTTCGGTCCGCGCGAGCAGGTGCTCAGCCTGGCGCGCTTCGTGCCCGAGGCCGCGCGCGCCAGCGACTACACCTGGCTCGACATTTACCACGAGTCGCTGCGACGGCGCGAGGAGGACACGCTGACCACCGCCGGCTACCTGTGGCGCTGGGACACCGACTGGTTCTGGTGCTCGCGCCGCTTCGGCCTGCAGCACCGCTGGCTGCGCCATCTGCTGGGGCGGCGGTACCTGAATTCGCGCACCTACACGCGCTGGATGCGCTGGAACGCGCGCTGGCGCGCCACGCAGCGCCTGGACCGCCTGCTCGGCCAGCGGCACGAGAGCGTGGTGCAGGACGTGGACATTCCCCTGGCCGGGGCGGTGGCCTTCTCGGAGTTCCTGCGCAGCGAGGTCGGCATCTGGCCGGTGTGGGTCTGCCCGGTGCGCGGCAGCGCGCCGCCGCGCTTCCCGCTGTACCCCCTGCCGGCCGGGCTGTGCGTCAACTTCGGCTTCTGGGACGTGGTGCCGGTGCGCGCGGGGCAATCGCCCGACCACGTCAATCGCCGCGTCGAAGACGCGGTGCTGCGCCTGGGAGGCATCAAGTCCCTGTACTCCGACGCCTTCTTCACGCGCGAGGTCTTCGACCGCACGTACGGCATGGACAGCTACGAGCGCCTGAAGGCGCGCTACGACCCGCAAGGCCGGGCGCCGCACCTGTTCGACAAATGCGTGCGGGGCGCCTGAGCGCGTCGCACGCGCAACTTGATGGCCATCAAGCCGCGGCGACCGGCGCGCTCCTACGCTGGGCATCTCCCCACTTCAAGGACCATTGCCATGCGGACCTCCACCCTTCGAACGATGACCCTGTCGGCCGTGCTGGCCTGCGCCGCTGCGGCGGCCTTTGCTCAGAGCGCACCCCGGCCCGGCGAGGACAACTACCCGCCCGGCGCACCCAATGCGGCCACGCCGAACGCCCCGCCCAGCGGCGCTCGCGTCGGGCCGCGCTACACCCCGGGCTGGTCGATGATGAGCAAGGAAGAGCGCGCGCAGCACCGGGCGCAGATGCGGGCCACCAAAACGCCTGAGGAATGCCGTCACGTGATGGAGGAGCACCACCGCCTCATGGAACGCCGCGCGGCCGAGCGCGGCGCGCCCCTGCGCACGCCCCCGCGCGCCGCCTGTCCCGCGCGCTGAGCCGCGCGCTGGCGGCGTCGCGCTCAAGTGTCCGCGGGCGTCGCGCAGCGGCCCACCGATTGCGCCAGCGCGATGCGCTCGGTGGGCTGGAGGCCCAGCGCCTGGGCCAGCCGGCGCCGGTCGATCAGGGCGCGCACCACCGTGCCCAGGCCATGGGCCGCGCAGTGCAGGTACACGTTCTGCGCGATGCAGCCCGCGTCGGCGCCGGCAAGAAAAGGGCGTTCGTCCGCACGCGCGTCGTGCATGGCCGCGAAGTCGGCCACGTAGACCAGGTCCAGCGGGGCCGAGGCGGCGAAGGCCTGCAGGCCGGTGAAGCCGCGCAGGTCCTCGGCCTTGACCAGGCGCAGCCGATGGGCCTGAGGGTCGTAGCGGAAGGCCCCTTCCGGCAGCACGGCGAACACCGCGACTTCCTGCCAATCGTGGGCCGAGGGCGCGGTGCGCCCATGCTGTGGCGGGCGGTTCACGCCGAACGCGGCCCATAACAGATCGGACACCTCCTGCAGGCTCAAGGCGTCGGGCAGGAACTCGCGCGTGCTGCGGCGCAGCCGCAGTGCGCTGGCCAGCGTGGCGCCGCCTTCCGTGCGCGCGGGCGGCAGGACGACATCGTCGGTTTCAAGATTGAGCTGGACGGTGGACATGGTCTTTGCTCCATCGGGGACAGGGATGGACGCACCATGACGCCGGGCGCGGCGCCTGTGCTTGACGCAGGTCATGTCCGCGGGCCGGAACGTCGCGCGGGGCACCGGGTGGGCAGCTTGATGGCCGTCAACATGGGCGTCTGCTGCCTGGGCCACAGTGGTCGCCATGGGTCCCCGACCCCTTGGAGCCACCATGAAGATCGCCCACCTCTGCCGGCGCGCGCCGGTCACCATTCCCGCCAATGCCTCGGTGCGTGAGGCGGCCCGCGCCATGCAGGCCGAGCGCGTGGGCGCGCTCGGCCTGACCGACCCGTTCGAGCCCGGGCGCATCGTGGGCGTCGTCACCGACCGCGACCTGGTGCTGCAGGTGCTGGCGGGCGAGCGACCCGTCGACGGCCAGGTGGTGGCCGGCGTGTGCTCGTCCAACCTGCATGGGGTGTCGGCCCAGGCCTCGGTGCACGAGGCCGTGGAAGCCATGCGCCGGCACGGCGTGCGGCGCTTGCTGGTGATCGGCGACGACGGCCAGGCGGTGGTGGGGGTGCTGTCGATGGACGACGTGTTGGGCGTGCTGGCCGACGAACTGGCGGCGCTGGCCGGCACCCTCAAGTCGGGTCTGGCGCGCGAGGGCGAGCCCGGTGGCGAGGCGCGCGCCAGCCATTGAGCCTGCGGCGCCAAGCGCGCCGGCCCAATGAAAAACCCCCGCGGGCCGGATGGACCGCGGGGGCTGGGAAGGTGGTGCCGGAGAGAGGAGTCGAACCCCCGACCTTCTCATTACTAATGAGAAAATGTAGGTGTTGAGTACTGTTGATCGTTTTCGAGATTATCAATATAAATCAACAGCTTATATCGACATCTGAATCGCTATGGGTGTCAAGAGTGTTGATCAGAATCGGTTAGGATGCCTTTTTTTCTCTTACATCCGCCGTTACATCGAGTGCCAGGCCACGCGCGCGGCGCTCGCTCGGGCGGTCAACACCGCAGTGATCAAGGACAACCTCACGAAGCCCCGGGTGCTGGCTTTTAAATGCCCACCAGACAAGCCGCAGGCCTTCCTCTGGGACGCAGAGGTGCGTGGCCTCGCAGTGCGAGCCACGCCCAACGGCAGCCCGGCCTACGTGTTCCAGCGCACCTTTCGGGGTGAGACCGTGCGGATCACGATCGGCAAAGCCGACGCGTGGTCCATTCCGGAGGCCAGGCAGAAGGCCCGCGAGCTGCAGCGGCAGCTTGATGAGGGCGTCAACCCAGTCGAGGCAAAGCGCGCTCGCCTGACGGCTGCCAAGGCCGAGGAGGCGCGCAAGAAGGTGGAGGCGATCACGGTTGGGGAGATTTGGCCCGTGTACCTCACCAACGGTCGCCCGAAGGGCAAGAGCGCCTTTCGCCCGCGCTATCTGCGCGACCTCACGCTGATGGCGTCGCCCGGGGGTCAACGCAAGAAGAGGGGAGAGGGTGAAACCCGACCGGGCCCGATCTACCCCCTGCTCGCGTTGCCCCTCGCGGACCTTGACGAGGACCGCCTGTTGGCTTGGTATCGCGAGCAGGAGCTGCGTGGCCGTGAGCAGGCCAAGCGGGCCTTGATGATGTTCCGGGGCTTCTTGCGGTGGTGCGCTTCGCAGCCCGAGTACCGTGGCCTGGCCAAGGCAGCGCAGCAATCAGCTCGTGCTGAAGCGCTCAAGGCCGAGCAGCCGGCAGTGAAGCGGCGCACGGATGCCATTGAGCCGTCGCAGCTCGGGTGCTGGTGGGCTGAGGTGCTCACGCTTTCAAACTTGGAGGTGAGCACGTACCTGAGGGCCCTTGTTATGACAGGAACCCGGCGCCAGGCGATGGCCACCTTGCGTTGGGCCGACGTGAATCTGCGTTGGAGGGTGGCGACCTTCACTGACAAGGTCTACGGCACGCGCACGGTACCGCTGGGGGAAGAGCTCTCTAAGCTGATCGATGCACTTCCAAGGGTGAACGAGTACGTCTTCCATGGTCGTGGGAAGACCGGCCACCTCGTCGAACCGCGCAGCAGCCTGGCGCGGACCACGCAGGCCGCTGGTTTGGGGCATGTGAGCATCCACGGGTTGCGGCGCACCTTCGCACTGCTGGCAGAAGAGGCCGGCGTTCCCGCTGGCGCAGTCGCCCAGTACATGGGGCACAGCCCAAGGGGAACGTCTGAGGGCTACAAACCCAGGAGCTTGGATCAATTGCGAAAGAGCATCAATCAAGTGGAGGCGAAGCTGCTGGACTTACTTGATCCCACTCGTAATTGAGTGCGTCAGTCAGACTTCTCCAAATCGATTGCGTGCGATATTGGTAAGGCTTATTGAACCTCATCAAAGAGTCGCGGTAGCAACAAATCGACACAGGATCTGATGTTTGCTCTAGTTTCTTCGGAAAGTTGATTCATATCTATTTCGCCCGACTCTACCTTAAGCGCGAAACCGTAGGCAATAACTGGCTTGGATCGCCCTGCGGTTTTTAGATATTCAGTGATTGCGACGGGTATATTGATGTCCGGGTCTCCAAGGACAAACCGAGCGAAATCCGCTTTTGAAAAGATGTCTTCAATTCCTTGCCCTACTGGAAGTTTTATAAGGAATTGATTGGCAATATTCTCGTCATCCCCAAAATGATCGCGCTTGATGTTCTTGTAAACCCCTCTTCCTTGGTTGTCGTCATCGACTGCTACCACGAAATGTAGGCCCCATCCTTTGAACATATTTGCCAGTGATTCAAGCTTGTTCACTCCAGTGGTCGCAATAAAATGAGCGACCTTTGGCGCGTTTGTTAATCTCCAGAAAGCCTGGAGGTAGTAGTGCCCGCTCATTTCCTCTAGGAGTACGTTGTTCTTCTTTTTGATAACCAATTGGTTCGAAAGATCCGAGCCCATTGCGAGTAGTATTGGCGATAGCGTATCTGTTGAAGCCGCTCCTAGGCGATGAGCGTCAATGATCGTTGTAGGACTATCGTCAAGTTCGCCATCCCGCTGAACTGCATGAACCCTGAATAGTTTTGGGTATTCAATCATTTGTGGGCTATGGGTGGTGTACACCACTGTTGATCTGTCCTTCGCCAACTTGTTGATCAGTTTTAAGACATCCCCTTGAGCTTTTGAGTGCAAGTTTGAACCAGGCTCGTCTAGGAGGAACACCCTACGCAGTCCGGCCTTTTCGGAAGCCTTTAACTGCAGGTAGAAGGATATGAACCAGCGCACGCCTTGACTGCGCTGCTTCGGGTAGAGTTGTGTGTTGCCGTCGCATATCCAGAACACTAAATGTGATTTCCCTGCTTTGTCTGCAGGCACTTGACCGTAGTTGTCCAGCTCGCACTTCAGCGACAGCTTCCCCTGCTTACCAATAGTTTGACTCCAGAATGCGTTGAAATCTTGGCTAACTTTGGCATTGGCGCGATTTAGCTTGTTTTCTTGGGCTCGCTTGTCATCCCTGAGGAGATCTTTTAAATTGATATCTGCGATTGCAAGAAAATTAGAAGCTGCTATCGCCCCTGGGCCAGTTGGATTGCCGTTTGCGTCGATATCTACCGTGTTTGGTAGCTGTCCGATCTTCTCATTAAAAGGAACGGCTATTGGGATTGCATTCCATACAGTCTGTGCCAAATCCAATGCTGAAAATTCTTCCTCTAACTCACCGCTGCTGGAGCTGGGTTGACTGATTGGATTCGGATTTGATGAGCCCTCGACCGTGGGGCCACCTTGATCGCTTGGGGCTGCGGCAGCACGATCTTCTTCATGCAATAGTTTTGCGGCGCTTCTGTGATTTTCGTATGCGGTTGTCAGTAGGGGTTCCAATTCTGGATCATCGAATCGTGGAAATGCTTTGATGACTAGTTTGTCGTTTTCCGCAACTTCCTCCCAATTTATGGTGATGGAAACCTTATTCTTTTCTTTGGCAAGATAGTGCTTTATGACGTTGCTTGCGATTTCGTCGATGTCTTCATACTCGGCCGTAATTTCATCGAATGTAATCTCGACTTTGAAGCTCATTGATGGCAGTGGCGCGCTAATCCGGAAGTCGTCAGAAGTCGGTGGAGCGTTGGATAGTCCACAGTGCAATGCATCAAGGACGGATGTCTTGCCGCTCTCATTTTGCCCAACCAAAACAGTGATTCCGTCAGGTGAGAAAGGAGTCCAGTCAGATTCAACAATCGATCTGAAATTTTTTACCTTAAAAGCAAGCAAACGCATACGGCTCCTTAAATAGTCTTATAAGTGAGCATGGTGAAGGTGCGCGCCTTCGGCGGTTTTGAACCGCTGTGCGCGTAACCCGTGTCGAGTCTATGTGTTGCTCCAGTTTTCAGATAGCGCCTCGGCCTGGGTCAACACCATTTCGACTGCAGCGCCCTCTAAGTCTGGTGGGTACTTGTATTTGCGCAGGATCCGCTTTACGAGCAGCCGGAGAGTCGCGCGCACGCTGTCCCGCTGTGCCCAGTCCACGGTGACGTTCCTGCGCAGGCTCTCGGTAAGCTCGTGAGCGATGGTCTTGAGGGTCTCATCGGCCATCTCGCGCACCGCCGACTCGTTGCTCGCCAGCGCGTCGTAGAACCTCACCTCGTCCTCTGACAGCCCAAGCCGCTCGCCCCGGGTGGCGGCTTCGCGGAACTGCTTGGCCATGCCGACCAGCTCCTCCATCACCTGGGCGGTCTCGATGCTGCGGTTCTGGTACCGGGTGATCACGCTGGCCAGCATGTCGGAGAACTTGCGCTGCTGCACCACGTTGGTGGCGAACTTGCTCTTGATCTCGCCCTCCAGCAGCCGCTCCAGCAGCTCCACGGCCAGGTTGCGCTCCGGGAGGTTGCGCACCTGGGCGAGGAAGGCGTCGTCGAGCAGGCCAATGTTGGGCTTTTCCAGGCCCACGGCGTCGAAGATGTCCACCACCGATTCGCTGACCACCGCCTGGCTGATGATCTGCCGAATGGCCTCGTCTTGATTGACGCGGATCCGCTTTAGGCCGGTGATGTCGCGCTTGGTGAGCAGCACCTTCACACCCTGCATGAAGGCCACCTCCTCGCGCAGGGCCTTGGCCTCATCGAGCGTGCAGCACAGGCTGAACGCCTTGCTCATGGCCAGCGCCGCGTCGGCAAAGCGCTTCTTGCCGTCGCGCTTGCCGCCCTTGTCCTGCGGCTCAAGGCCCAGCACGTGCTCGGCGGCGCCGGCGAGCGTCTTGTGGCCACCGCTCTTGAAGCTGCTGTAGTCAAAGCCGTGCAGCATGGCGCGCAGCACGTCGAGTTTCTCCAGCATCAGCGCCAGCGCTTCGTGGGTGTCCACGGTGGGGCGGCCGCGGCCCTGGCTGGCCGTGTACTCCTTCATCGCGGCCTTGAGCTCGTTGCCGATGCCGATGTAGTCCACCACCAGGCCGCCCTGCTTGTCCTTGCACACCCGGTTGACCCGGGCGATGGCCTGCATCAGGTTGTGACCCTTCATGGGCTTGTCCACGTACATGGTGTGGACGCAGGGGGCGTCGAACCCGGTCAGCCACATGTCGCGCACGATCACGAGCTTGAGCGGATCGGCCGGGTCCTTGAAGCGCTTTTCCAGCCGCTTCTTGACCTGTGCGCTGTAAATGTGGGGTCGCAGCAGCGCCTTGTCGCTGGCGCTGCCGGTCATCACGATCTTGATCGCGCCCTTCTCGGGGTCCGGGTCGTGCCAATCGGGGCGCAGCTTGACGATCTCGTCGTAGAGGTGGACGCAGATCTCGCGGCTCATGGTCACCGCCATGGCCTTGCCGTCCTGTGCCGCGTTGCGCTCCTCGAAGTGCGCCACCAGGTCGGCCGCGACGCTGGCAACGCGCGGGCCTGCGCCCACCACCTTCTCCAGCGCCGCCCATTTGGTCTTGAGCCGTGCCTGGGTGGACTCCTCCTCATCCTCAGCGAGCTCGTCCACCTCGTCGTCGATGCGGGGCAGTTCGTCGTCCTTGAGGCGCAGCTTGGCCAGCCGGCTTTCGTAGTAGATGGCCACCGTGGCGCCATCCTCCTTGGCCTGCTGCATGTCATAGACATGGATGTAGTCGCCAAAGACCGCCCGGGTGTCGCGGTCGGTGCTACTCACGGGCGTGCCTGTGAAGGCCACAAACGTGGCGTGAGGCAGGGCGTCGCGCAGGTGCTGGGCGTAGCCCACCTGGTAGCTGGTCTTGTACTGGGGTGATGCGTACTTGGCCGTCATCGCGCTGCCGGCAGCCTCACCATCTGCCGTGGTGAGCGCACCCGGGGCGGCGCTGGCCTTTCGTGTCTTCAGCTTTGCCTCGAACCCGTACTGGGTGCGGTGCGCCTCGTCGGCGATGACGACGATGTTGTGGCGGTCCGAGAGCACGGGGAAGGTGTCCTCGTCCTCGCCGGGCATGAACTTCTGGATCGTGGCGAAGACGATGCCACCCGACGGTCTGTTCCCCAGCAGCTGGCGCAGCGCCTGTCGGGTGCCTGCCTGCACCGGTTGCTCACGCAGCAGGTCCTGGGCCAGGCTGAACACACCGAAGAGCTGGCCGTCCAGGTCATTGCGGTCGGTGATCACCACGATGGTCGGGTTGGCCATGGCGGGTTCCTGCATCACGCGTGCCGCGAAGCAGGTCATGGTGATGCTCTTGCCGCTGCCCTGGGTGTGCCAGACCACGCCACCTTTACCGCGCGTGGCCACGTCACTGCCGGGCCGCGAGGCTGCCACCACGTGCCCTATGGCCGCGCGCACCGCGTGGAACTGGTGGTAGCCGGCGATCTTCTTGATCAGCTGGCCATCGTCCTCGAAGAGCACGAAGTAGCGCAGGAAGTCCAGCAGGTAGGGCGGCGCGAGCACGCCGCGCACCAGGGTCTGCAGCTCCTGGAACTCGCCCAGCGGATCCAGCGACGTGCCGTCGATGGTGCGCCACTGCTGGAAGCGCTCGGCGTTTGCCGAGAGCGAGCCCAGGCGCGCGTCGCTGCCGTCCGAGATGACCAGCACCTCGTTGTACTGGAACACGTCGGCGATCTGCTCCTTGTAGGTCTGGATCTGGTCGTAGGCCTTCCAGATGTCGGCGTTCTGGTCCACCGCGTTCTTGAGCTCGATCAGCACCAGGGGTAGCCCGTTGACGAAGAGCACGATGTCGGGCCGGCGCGTGTGGTGGGGCCGCTTGATAGTGAACTGGTTGACCGCCCACCACTCGTTGTGACCAGGCTCAGCCCAGTCGATCAGGCGGACGAGGTCACCGCGCGTCTCGCCCTCCACCTGGTACTGCACGGGCACACCATTGACTAGCAGCTTGTGGAACTGGCGGTTGGCCGACAGCAGCGCGGGTACGCCTAGGTCGATGACTTGCCGCGCAGCGTCCTCACGCGCGGCCGCGGGCACACCGGGGTTGAGCCGGGCAATGGCCGCGCGCAGGCGTCCTGCGAGCAGCACCTCCCGGTAGCTGGCGCGCTCGGGGCTCGGCCCGTCGTGGGCAACATCCGGGCCGTAGCGGTGCGTGTACCCCAGCTCCTGGAGCCAGCCGAGGGCTTCCTGCTCCAGTTGGTCCTCGCTCATGCCTGCCCTTCGTGCTGATCCAGCAGGATGCGGTTGAGGGCCACGTTCACGTAGTAGTTGCTGCGCCCCATCTTCTGCTTCTTCACGAAGCCGTCGGCGGCTAGCGCGTCGAGGTACTTGGTGGCCGTCAGCCGGGACACGTCCAGATCCCTCTGCACAAAGTCGATCTTGGTGTACGGATGCATGAACAGGTTGTTGATCAGGTCTTGGCTGTAGAACCGATGGGCCGCCCGGATGCGGTGCTTGTAGTCCATTAACGCCAGCTTGATCGCGTTGATCGTGCGCATCGCTTGCTCGGCCGTCACCTCCACCGCCTGCAGCATGTAGAGCACCCAGTCCTCCCAGGCGTCCTTCTCCCGCACCGCCTGCAGTAGTCGGTAGTAGTCGGCCTTGGTCTGCACGATGTGCTTGCTCAGGTAGAGCACGGGGATGTCGAGCAGGCCCTCTTTGACCAGATAGAGCACGTTCAGGATGCGCCCCGTGCGGCCGTTGCCGTCGTAGAAGGGGTGGATGCTCTCGAACTGGTGGTGGATCAGCGCCATCTTGATGAGCGAGTCCACCGCCAGGGCGCCTGGCTCGTTGATGAAGCGCTCAAGCGCACTCATCAATGCCACGATCTCGGCCGGGTCCTGCGGGGGCGTGTAGACGGTACGCCCGGCGCCGTCCTTCAAGGCTGTGCCGGGCAGCTTGCGAAAGCCCGCGTTGTTGCGCTCCAGCTCGCGCTGGATCTCGACGATGTGGTTGGCCGTAAGCAGCCCGCTGGCGCGCACCTGGTCAAAGCCCACGCGCAGGGCCTGCCGGTAGCGCAGCACCTCCTTGGCGGCCGGGTTGGCAAAGGCATCTGGGTCCACGTCGTCCTTGAACAGCTCGTCGTGCGTGGTGACGATGTTCTCGATCTCCGAGCTGTCCTTGGCCTCCTGCAGGCCCAGGGTGTTGATCAGGATGCCCTGGTTGGGGATGGAGGCGGCGATGCCCTTGAGTTCAGCCAGGCGGCGGCTGCTGCTGGCCAGCCTCTTCAGGATGGCCGGCGCGTCAAAGCGGGCAGGGTCCAGGTGCTCAAGCGGGGGCAGGGGACTCATGCAGGCGGGCAGGACGTGTATAGAAAATCGCGATTTCTATGCATGTTAGCCGGCATGTGCATAGAAACGGGCGATTTTTTTGCAGCGAGCGCACGTGCCGGACGCTTTCAAGGCCGGCAACCAGAGCCCGGCACGCGCGCGCTCAGAGCTCCTTCACGCGCGTGCGGAATGCGTTGGACAGCCGCACCAGCTTGTCGGCAAGCCATGCGCAGTAGGTGGGCCAGGCCGCTTGGTCGTTGAGGTCTGAGTCCGGGCGGAACACCGCGATGCGGCATGCGTGCCGGTCGGGCAGATCCTGCCAGTCCAGCTCGAAGCCCAGCTCGGCTTCGATGGTTTGGCGCTGCTCCAGCAGCCTCTGGAAGAGCTCCTTGGACTGCGGGTGGGAGATATAGATCTCGGCGCCCAGGCGCGCGTCACGTGAGTTGACGGTGGAGGTGACGTGAAACCCTGAGCGCCCCAGGGGGTTGGAGTTGAGCCAGTGCTGGGGCAGTGGCTTCTGCGGCCGGATGGGGACCTTGTGTTGCTCGACGTGCTGCACCAACGCCGCCCAGAACTGCTGCTGTAGCTGCTTGGTGGGCGAGGCCGTGGTCGCTGCGCGGGCGGACTCGCGCTCGATCCGGCTCCAGTTGTCGGGCTTCACCACCACGTTGAAGCTGGGTGCCATGGGCGAGTCGGCGATGCGCCACAGCTCCACCTCGGCGGCGAAGAAGCTCAGGTCGCCCGTGGTGTTCTGGTTGAGGAAGTCGAGCGCGGCCACGTGCTCCGGCCGGAAGGATTCGGCGAGCCACACCACCTTCTTGGCGCCCACGCCCGCCGCGTAGGTCAGGATCTGGCCCAGGTGGGTGTGGTTGGTGCGCTCCAGCTGGCTCTCGATGATCACCTCGCCCATGTCGTCGGTGCAGAGGATGTCCACCTTGAAGTCGCCCACCGGGTGCTCAGTAGCCACCAGCTCCAGCTCGGGCAGGCCCAGCGCGTCGGCCAGGAGCTGCAGGTTCTCGTCCTGGGCCAGCCAGGGCGTAAACTCGCCAGCCTCGTGCTTCCAGGCGGTGCGCAGGTTCACGCGCTCGAGGCGTGCGAGCTGGGGCTTGGTCATGCGAGTGATTCCTCGATTTGTGCCTGCGCGTCGGGCAGGCGGAGTTGGCCAGAGACGAGGCGGGGCAGGAGGCTGTCACGTAGCAGCGTCAGCGACCTCGCCTGCTGCTCGTTCACGGTGATCCGCTCGAACAGCGCGCTGGCGAGCTCGTCAAAAGCCTGTACAACCGGCGCGGCTGGAACCAGCGCGGGAATCGGGCGGAAAGCTCGCTTACTGATCTCCATGAAGGTCGATCCGTTCGCATGCCCCTTGATGCGATCCATGTTGGCCTGACACCAGAAGTACAGGTACAGCGGCGGGAGCCTACCTCCCGGCAACATGGCGATATAGCCTTGGTTGATCGCCAGCGGCACGCGCGCGACAGCCAGATAGCCGATCGGAGCGCGTGACGACATCAGCAGTGTGCCCGTCGGCAGCAAGCCCGACGAAATCCTGGCGAGCCCTGCCTCGCTGATCTTCCGCTCCGTGTCGAGCAACACAGGCGCGGTGGCCCCGGAAAGGTCCCTGGGGGAGGTCCAGTGGTGAATGGCAGGGTGCCAGAGCGTCTCTTCCTTCGTGTCAGGCGTCGAGCCACCCACAACGGTCACTAGGTCGCCAATGCACTCAGCCTGCCACCCGTTGGGTACCTGACCTACTGCCGACTCCTCGAACTCGGCAGGGAACAGCGCGGCGGTGGCGGCATCCATGCCCTCGGGCTCGCGGCCCTCGGCCTTGGCGCGCACGGGGTCGAAGTCGATGAACCAGCTCTTGAACAGGGCTTGGGCGATGGCTTCGAGGGTGGCGTTGGTTCGGCGCAGGAGGTCGATGCGGCTGTCAATAGCGTCGAGCACGGCGCAAATGCCAGCCTGCTCCCGGAGCGGCGGGATCAGCACCTCGAAATTGGGTATCTCTCGGCACTTCAAGCTGTCAAAGACAGCACCAACGTTCACATATTTGCGGACCTGCTCCCACCACTCCTCCCCGCGAACTAGCCACCTGAGAAACTTGGGTTGTACATGGCGTCCATCTGCGCGCAGCACAACTAAGTTTTGCCCAATTGCCCACTCCGCCCCGGACGGAACCACCGCGCTTACGCCAGAGTTGCACCGTCGCACAACGATTACATCGTGCTCACGTGGCTTCAACTTCTTGGTCCACTCTTCATAATGCTCGCGGCTGATGCGTCTTGCATCATCGGGCACAACATGCCCGTCCTTGAGTTGGGGAATAGCGATATAGGGGTAGCCCTCGCTAGCTGCGGGCGGAGTCCGGTGATCACAGTCGATAAGAGCGACACCTGCCTGCGCAAGGGTCAGCAGCTTCCATTCAGACGGCATAGCCGATATCCCCCAGCCTTTTGCGGATCTGCGCGTCCCACTCTGCCCCTTTGGCCATTTGCTCGGCCAGCTGTGCGGTCAGGCGGTCCATTTTCTCGTTGAAGGCCTCGTCGTCGTCTTCCGGGGTCTCGGCGCCCACATAGCGACCTGGGGTGAGCACATGACCATGCTCGGCGATCTCGGCGAGCGTCACGGCGCGGCAGAAGCCCGGCACGTCGGCATAGGGCTCATTCGCCCCATCCTCCCCATCGGCCCGCCAGCGGTGAACCGTGGAAGCGATGCGCTCCACATCGGCGTCATCGAAGACCCGCGTCACGCGCGTGTCCATGCGCCCCAGCTTGCGCGCGTCGATGAACAGCACTTCGCCGCGCCGGTCACGCCCCTTGGCGTTGCCGGGCGTCGCCGCGCCGCTCTTGTCCTTGGCCAGGAACCACAGGCAGGCAGGGATCTGCGTGTTGAAAAACAGCTGGGGCGGCAGGGCGACCAGCACGTCCACCACGTCGGCCTCGATCAGGGCCTCGCGGATGGCGCCCTCGTTGTTCTGATTGGAGCTCATGCTGCCGTTGGCCAGCACCACACCAGCCTGACCGCGGGGGCTCAGGTGGTGCAGGATGTGCTGTAGCCAGCCGTAGTTGGCGTTGCCGGCAGGCGGGTCGCCATACACCCAGCGGGGGTCACCCTCCAGGCTGCCGTGCCACCAGTCGCTGATGTTGAACGGCGGGTTGGCCAGGATGAAGTCGGCGCGCAGGTCGGGGTGCTGGTTGCGCGTGAACGTGTCGCCGGGCTCGCGGCCCAGGTTGAAATCCATGCCCCGGATGGCCAGGTTCATGGCTGCCAGACGCCAGGTGGTGGGGTTGGCCTCCTGCCCGTAGATGGACACGTCGCCCAGCTTGCCGCCGTGGGCCTCGATGAAGCGCTCGCTCTGCACGAACATGCCGCCCGAGCCGCAGCAGGGGTCGTACACCTTGCCCTTGTGCGGTGCGAGCACGGCCACCAGCGTCTTCACAATGCTGGCGGGTGTGTAGAACTGCCCCCCGCGCTTGCCCTCGGCGTTGGCGAACATGCCCAGGAAGTACTCGTAGACCTGCCCCAGCACGTCCCGGGCGACGTTGGGGTCCTCGCCGAAGCCGATGGTGGAGATCAGGTCCACCAGCTCGCCAAGCTTGCCGTCGGGCAGTTGGGTGCGCGCGTAGCGCTTGTCGAGGATGCCCTTGAGCTTAGGGTTCTCGGCCTCGATCAGCGTCAGCGCGTTATCGATGAACTTGCCGATCTCGGGGCTCTTGGCCATGCCCCGGATGGTCTCCCAGCGCGCGCCCTCGGGCACCCAGAAGACGTTGGCCGCCTTGTAGTAGTCGCGGTCGTCGAGCTCGGCCTGGAGCTGCTCGGGCGTGGCGTCGGCAAAGTGGTACTCGTCGCCCGGGGTCTTGAGGCGCGTCTCGATCTCGGCGCGGCGCGCGGCGAAGGTGTCGCTGATGTACTTGAGGAAGA